>Ga0209489_100169_pt1 | contig 101204 bp, 55 predicted proteins | sample SiratrowhiteBW_FD_187527 | JGI IMG/M metagenome (GOLD analysis project Ga0209489, IMG submission 187527) | Root nodule microbial communities of legume samples collected from California, USA - Siratro white BW (SPAdes) (version 2) | ecosystem: Host-associated > Plants > Roots > Nodule | place... | reverse complement strand
GTGCTCAAGGACCAGTCAGACCTGCAAGAAAGACTTGAGCACTGATAATCACATATTCAAGTTTTTATCTTTGAGTTCTATTTAAAAGTAACTAAATAGTATAAAAATAAGTTACTAGCTTCCCTTATCTGGTGACAATTTCCGAAAACAATTCCTCCAAACTAGATAGTGGCAATAACCCAATCTTTAGGGATCTAGAACAAGTCATTAGAACAAAACCAAATTTCAGTATAATCTTAATTAAGTTGAGAGAAATACTTTTCTCAACTGTCCCTACTAAGATTGATGACAAAAACATAAGGAAAAACAGAGATTAAAGGATCTTTAGAGTAAATATGAACTTACTCTGTTTGAGATTCTGATCGGTTAGAAATGATCCCTAACTCTTCAGGTACTACAGGATGTGATCAGATTCTAAAACAGATGATATATGGAGAGAGAAAAATTAGAAAAAAGAAAAAGTTTGGAAGAGGGAGAGAGAGAAAAGAAAGAGAGAATCAAGGTGCAGAGGTAGTCACGTAAACTTTTCCAATAGAGAAGATTTTCGCTTCGCTCGAGCGAGAGGGATTCTCAATCAATCAAAATATTATTTTCAGATATATTAAAAATATTTGTGATATTATTATTAAGAATTATTATTATTATTATTATTATTATTATTATTATTATTATTATTATTATTATTATTATTATTATAGTTAATAACAATATTATCAATATTCTTATTACTATTAATGTTAATATGATTCTTAACATTAATATTCTTATTTCTAATATTATTTTTATTATCCGTGTTTTTAATTTTATTAATTTATTATTTTTATTATGAATCTTATTAATATTATTAATATTATTTTTATCAATATTATTAATATTATTATTGATATTATTGATAATATTATTATTGTTGTTTTTAATAAAAAATATCAATAATAAGAATAATAATATTATTATTAATGATAATGATAATGATAATAATAATAATAATAATAATAATAATAATAATAATAATGTTATTAATAATATTATAATGATAATCATATATATAATCGTAATAATAATAATCATAATATTATCTTATAGATTGTTTTACTCCCTTCAACACTCAAAGGTCATGGGTTCAATTCTTGGTGATTGCAGTTTGGTAATGATTTTATTAATATTTGTAATAACATTAACAATAATCCTAAATAGTAAGAATAATGGTAAATAATAATAACAATAATAAATAATGAGACAATTAGAAGGATATAAAAATAATATGAAGTATAAGGATATAAAATAAGAATAATAATAAATAATGAGACAATTAGAAGGATATAAAAATAATATTAATAATCATAAATTTCAATCATAAATAATAAAGAAAAATTATGATGTTACCCACATATTAATATTAGTGGGTAATATAAACTTATACCGATAAATTCCGTGAGAAACACGGATTATCCATAAATAAAAATTTGTGAAAAATTCATCTATAACTTCATTACCTACGAATTTTAACTACATGAATAATATCTAATTACCCACTTATGAATAATATCTAATTACCCACTTATTTTGGTCATTAGCTATTGAATTTTGGCTGTAAGCAAATATAGGTTTTTTTAGTAGATATAATGAGATTAAAACATGTATGTATTACATGTTAAGAGTTCGAGACTATCCTCTTTCTTTTTTACTTTTTCACACTTCTCTTGATCCTCTATCCAAATAAAGTGAGTTTAAGATTATTTTAAAATATTTCAAAAAGTATATACATTTAAATTATAGCTAATCATCTAAATATGTTCTAAACATTAATTTTTTAATTAATATCGTTAATCAAAAGAAACAATAAAATTAATAATATAACATATATTAAATTATGCAATTATAAATAATATTTATAATTAATTCTAAGTATTATTTAAATTATAATTTTATTATATATTTATATATTTCAAATAACATAATACAAAAATTATAATTAGTTAAAATACAATTTTTTATATTTTATACATATACAAAATATAAACAAACAGGTTGATAATCTAAACCTATCTCTCCAGTAATATACCTGAACGGTAAGTCAGTACTAAGCCCAACAGCTATTATAAGTCAGACAAACTAAATTGTCTGTTTGTATATCTTATAAATATCAATCTCTTCTATTTTAAAATGGGAATTTTGAAATATAAAATTGAATTTCAAAATATTGATTAGTAATTAATTAAAGACCTGATAGATTTTGGATGAAGTGTAAGAAAAAGAAACTCTAAAAATTTTGCATCAATTCAATCCTCTAATGGGTTGAAAATTTAATGAATATTCAAAACCATCAAGAAAGTAAATGAGCGGAAAGATGAAGCAGTTGCAGTGAAAATTAGAACAACTAAGGACTCAATTATGTTGATTTAGTATACAAGTGATCAAACATATTTTTTTCAAGAGAGCTTCTTCCTATAACAGCATATTTCTTCTTATATATTTTTCATTTTTTTTTTCAAAGTGTCTTGATTAAATTCTTATATTTTTTTCATTTTTTTCAAAGTGCCCTTGATTAAATGTTACAGTGACGTATCAGTACTTCTTCTTGCACTTCTATATTTTTTTAAAGTCTCCTTGATTAAATATTACAGTTACACATTTATTCTTTCCAATTTTTATATGTCTCTCCACCACCATCGGCCACCGTCAATAGTTGTTGTCCCGTCCACCGTTATTTGTTAAAGTTAATGTATTATTGGTAATGAGGTGATTTTGGAAGAAGTTGAGGAAAGAAGTGTACAAACTGACTTCCGAATGAGTTATTTCAGAAGACAAGGTGTAAAATTGACTTTCCAAATGATTCATTTCAAAAGTTATTTTGGGATCCGCGAGTAAAAATTGACTTTCGAAATAATATATTTGAGAAAGTAAAATTTGACTTTCAGAATAAAGTCAAATTTTACGTTTTAAATTAGACTGTTACGTAAGTATAACTTTTATAAGAAGAACATATGAAAGAAGAAGCTCTTTTTTTGCAATTAGGCTACATTTTGTGTTGGATGTGAGACATGCATAAGATACAATTATTATTTATACCTCTCAAATTTATTACATTACTTTTTATATATTTTAAAAATACTCTTTCGTGATTAGTGTTAAAATTTTGATAAATTTTTATGTTGACTAAGTGGAAGTAAATTTTAAAAGTATATATAAATTATATTTAAATTCATCCATGTGGGAATGTATTTATTTTTCTCATATATCATTATAGCTTATATAAAAATCTTAATTTTTGAGAAAGATATTTCAATAAATTACTCTTAATTTTGAGAAAAAATAAAGTAATATATGATATATAAAATTGATTAAAACATATACAAATTTAAAAGATTAGATAATTAATATTTTAAAGAATATATATAAAAGATTAGATAATATTTTAGAGATTAGATTTAAAAGATAATAAAACAATTAATAAGACTTAAAAGATAAAACACACTTTATTTCATTAAAATCAATTTTAACTTTAAATTTAATTCAATATTAAGATTTGTCAATAGTTATATATTATAAATTGGTTTAATGTTAAGGTAATTTGAGATATTCAACCTAAAACATATCTTAAAAGAAGTGAAATTAGATATTTATGACTAGTGGTAAGATAGTCCATCAAACTTTATTACAAACTAAACTTTTCATAACTTTATAACAAACCAAAACCCAAATTTTTTTTGTATGCACTGCTCGGTTCATGTAGCAATGTCGTGGAAGGCTTTGTTGACTCCTTCGCCACTACAGGAGACAAAAGCGATCTTGGACCAAAATCACTAGTCGTAGTGATAGAAAGATACAATAATTGGAGATGAAGATGTTTTTGTACTTGCATTTTATTTCAATTTTTTCTTGTGTTTGTATTGTAGAATGAGAGTGGATGAATAAAGAGTTTTTATCTACACTTGAGATGCCATATGTCTCCTTATCTATAAATGGGGAGAGAAAAAGATGAATAAAGTATGAGAAAGGTAGAGTGAGGTAGTTAATGTAATGAAAATGAGCATATGATGATAGTTTGGGTATGGAGTAGTTGAGATCCAGTGTAACGCTGAAGTTGTTTTTATTTTTTATTTTATTTTATTTTTTGTTTTTATATTAATTGTTGATTTTTTTTAAAATATATATCTTTTATTTTTATTATTTTGTATTTTGTGGGGGATTTGAGGTAATGTTGCAATAAAAATGATGTGTCCTGACCTGAGAAAGTGAATAAATGAATGGATATAAAGAATTGATCCAAATTATATGAACCCGAAGATAAAAAACAATAAGATCTTAAATTAACTATTTCTTTTTATTAAAAATGTTATTATTTTTAATTTTTGTAATATTTACTTAAAAAATATTTATTTTTTAATTTTTTATAAATAATTTTATTATCTAGAAAAAGAATTCGGTGTTGACTGTTATGATTATATTGTCGAGAGTGCAAAAATAACTGTGAGGAGCTGTAAAAGATGCTGGTTTAAATTAAAGAAAAAATAATAAAAAATAAAAAGAATATTTATGAAAATTATATAATTAATATTTTAATTTTTTTAATTGATAAAATTGTGAAAAGATAAATTTATTAAAAATAATTTAAAATAAAATATAATTATTTTGTTGGATGTGAAATTATTATTATTTTTATTTATAGAATTATAATATTAAATTTTTTCAAATAAATTATAATACTAAATGAGTTATATAATTTCATATCTTGAATAATTTTAACTCATAAATAAATAAATATTTAAAAAAAATGTTATATAATTTAAAACCTAAATCAGTTAAAATACTACACAAATTCAAATGTGACATAATTTGAAATGTTAAATAATTTTAACTCCTACATAAATAAATAATTTCAAATGTTACATAATTTAAAATTCTAACTAAATTAAAATATTAAATAACTTAATTTCGACTCCTAAATAAATAAATAATTTAAAATTTTATATAATTTAAAGTCCTAAACAAAATAAAATATTACATCAGTGAACATTCACAATAATTTCAAATGTTTAATTATTTGAATAAATAAATAACCTGTTAATTTAAAATGTTGTATAATTTAAACTCCCACATAAATTAAACACCTACATGTGTTAAATAAAATCCTAAACAAATAACAATTTCAAATAATTTAAAAGATTATATAATTCCAACTCCTAATTAAATCTCTTGCTTATATTAATTTTTGCTACAATATATATATATATATATATATATATATATATATATATATATATATATATATATATATATGACAATCCTATATAATTTTAAATCTGAAATAAGATTAACTCTTAAAAAAATTTAATTCCTAAATCATTTAAATTTCTATCTTTCTTAGTTACACAAACCATAAACAGTGGTAAACTCCCTCAATCAAAAGCATAGTAAAGAGGCTTCTCAGAACTTTTACCACTGCCAGAACACCATGAAAGAATGCATGGAGTTTCAAACCCATAAATCACTAAAAAAAAAAAAAAAAATAGACAACAGAACTCACCATATCACATACGTTCAAGTTTTAACTGAATAACCTTATCAAGAGTGGGACAGCACTGACCAGCAGGCAACACTTGAGAAAAACATTAAAAAAAATTGCATATAAAATAAATATTATATTTTTATACAGGGATATAAATTTAAAAATAAATTTTATATTTATTTTTATATTTAACTTTTTCATCCATATATAAAATTACCATTAAAGACGAATTTCTACACTAAATTTATATATATAAAATTAATATTATATTTATATCTAAATTATTACATATAAATTTTTACATGCAAAACTACATTTAGATTTTTATATACAGATTTTATATCCAAACTATTATTTAACAAAATATTATTATATTATAAAATTAGTTTAAAAATTATATATACACACCCAAAATTAGTTTTCTGTATGATATAAAAAATTGGCAATGCATAACTCATTATTGAATATTATTAGATGATAATACTAGAACTAAAATCATTCTCTCACTTAGTAAAATAATTTTCATTTAACTATATCTTTCTTAATATCACAGTTTAAGCATCAATTCTTAAATATTTTATTCAATATAGTTAAGAATGATATAAAATGTTCATTTTTTATTTATAAAAGTAGATATAATGAGATTAAAACATGCATGTAGTACAGGTTAAGAGTTCCAGCCTATCCTCTTTCTCTTTCCTTTTTCACTTTTTCACTCTTCTCTCAATCCAAAATAAAGTGAGTTTAAGATTATTTTAAAATATTTCAAAAAATATATACATTTAAATTCCATTTAATCATCTAAATATGTTCTAAATATTATTTTTTAATTAATATCTTTAATCAAATGAAACAATAAAATTAATAATATAACATATTAAATTATGCAATTATAATTAATATTTATAATTAATTTTAAGTATTATTTAAATTATAATTTTATTATATATTTATATATTTCAAATAACACAATAAAGAAATTATAATTAGTTAAAATATAATCTTTTTATTGTATTTTTTAATATTTTATACATTTATAAAATATAAACAGGTTGATAATACAAACATATTTCTCCAGTAAAATCGGATCTCTTTGTAAATCTTATAAATATTTATTTTTATCAATCTCTTTTATTTTAACATGGGAATTTTGCAATGTAAAATTAAATTTCAAAATACTAATTACAAAATAATTAAATATAAGGTAGATTTTTGATGAAATGTAATAAAAAAATATCCTAAAAACTTACATGTATTTAATGAGTTAATGGATCTCAAAACCATAAAAGAAGAAATGAGTCCAAAGATTATGACATCCAAAAGCAACCCAGTATAAGAAGAGACTTGGAGTGAAAATTGAAACTGTTGAAGACCCAATTAGGTTGATTTAGCATGAAAATGAACTTAAAATTTTGATAAAGCTTTTCTATTAGTCCTAAGTACAGTTTGGAAGTAAGTTTTAAAAATATATCTCAATTATCATTAAATTCATCCATGTGGGAGATATTTTTATTTTTTATTTTAACTTATATAAAAGTCTGATTTCAACAAATTAATCAATATCTTAAGAAAAGATAAAGTAATGTCGCTGATTAAAAAAAATAATAAAGTAATGTCTAATATTTAAAATTGATAAAAATAAATACAAACTTTAAAAGATTAGATAATATTTTATAGATTCCTTTCAAAAGAATAAAATATTTTAAAGATTATATTTAAAAGATAATAAAACAATTAAATATGGCTTAAAGATAAAAGACACTTAATTTTATTAAAATTAATTTTATTTTAAATCTAATTTAATCTTAAGGTTTATATTTCATTTATATATTATAAATTAGTTTTATCTCTATCTAATTTGAGATATCCAACACATTCTATCACTCAAGGTTTGTTATATCCTGAGTAAAATTAGATATTTATGTTGAATGGTACTATAGACATATTAAATTTTGTTAAGATATACTTTAATAGCATTTTAGGAAGTGACTTTAAATCTAATTCAACCTTACAAAATTTACACCAACTTAAGAAGAGAGAGAAGAAGGGTAAAGCAACAAACCAAAACCCAATTCTCTTTTGCATAGACATACCTCCTTTTCCGATTCAGCTGAGCTCACCACAAGATTCACCATAGTGACGTTGTTCATGGATGGCTTTTCAACTTTTCACTTGGCTTGTCTTACACAGCCACTCAGGCGCCTCCTAAATGACTATTATTGAAACCCTACCCTTCACCACCTCAATGAGGCACCACCAATCAACACCATCACTCCTTCAAATGTGATCGAACATATAGTTCTGTACTATAGAGTAGACCAATCACTCCAACCAATGCATGATTGCATAATTTGCATGTAATGACCGAACGAATATGTACTAGTAAAAATAACATGTCCCATATGTGTCGGCCGACCAAGTACTCGTCAACACACCTCCACAAGATCAATACACCTTACTCACCGATAATCATTAAACACGTGACATCAACAAGATAACCACATGGCAATCATCAACAGAGACACTTTGTACAGTAGTTCATATAATATATTGGTAAGTTGGCCTTCAGCCCATTCACTTAAATATCCATCCAAACTCTATAAAAGGGAAGGTAAGTTACTGTTATTCTAATCCTACACACCTTGCATTACTCAGACCTTTATTGACTTAAGCGTCAGAGTGCATGCAAGACCCTCTCCCGGGATTGTGAGCATTAGGAGAACTCAAGGAACGAATGACAAAACTTTTTGAACTAGTATCGACAACTAAATAACATACAAAGGTCTGACTTTGAAGGAGACGATCGAAGATGTTGTTGTTGTTAGAGCTAATCGTCCCTTGCAAAAACATCTTGACGTCTACTGTGAGACCGAGATTAGCCTAACGATACAATGGTAATTACTAGGAATCATGGAAGTCAGGAAAACCACCAGGGAGACCCAATGGTTATTTTAGCTGAGATGAAAAGATAGATAGAGGTGATGAAGAAGAAGAGTGAGGAGAACCTCAATAGACTTTGGACAGAGGATGAGAGGCTTAGGCAGAGAGTTGAAAGAGAGGAGCGAGCGCAAAACTGCCGAGAGGATTTGATCGAGCAGGAGGGTTCTCGAAAGGAAGGCTGAGGTGAGGCATCATAAAGCACTTTTGGTAATTCATCCATGAGGCATCCATTCACCGACGACATAATGGAGACCAAGCTACCCTCTAACTGGAAGGGTTCTACCATGGGCAGGTATGATGTCACCCAGCTCAAACTTTATACGATGGATGACAACATCTTCTGCAAGGTCTTCCCAACCTCTTTAAAAGGAGCAACCCTCAAATGGTTTACTGGGCTACCATCAAAGTCGATAAACTCCTTTGAAACCCTTGTAATAAAATTTGGGGCACAGTTCACAACGAGTAGACCTCACCACCTAACGTTCATTGCTCTAGTGAACATACGACAAGAGAAATGAGAGTCCCTGAGAACATTCATGGATAGATTTAGGAAGGTCGCCCTAAATATCCTAGGACTAAATCTGGAAGTGGCCATGCACCACATGGTTACCGCTCTCCGACCGAGACCGTTCTCGGATAGTCTTTGTAAGAAGCCGATAGCAAATATGGATGAACTTCAACAAAGAGCAGCCAAGCTCATGCAATTAGAGGAACTCAAGGAGTTCAGGAACCAAGTACGAGTCGAAGAGAATCCGGTGAAGAGGAATGACCGAACCGCAATTCGCAACGGACAAGGAAAGGACTTTGAGGCCCCCAAATTTTCTAAATATACAACCCTTAACACACGTCGAGCACGCATTTTGGAAGAAGCCCTTAATGTCGAATTGATCCCGCCACCGTGCAAGTTTCCTTCGCATCCACGGGCCGATTAAGGCAAACACTGTCGATACCACTGCAACCACAGACATAGCACTAAAGAGTGCATGGCCCTAAAAGACAAAATCGAAGAACTCGTATAGGCAGACAAATTACAATGTTATGTTGCGAGGAACGAGCGTAGACCGTATGGACGATAGAGGGATAGAAGCCCAAGGGAGAGAAGTCCTTCTGAGCGAAGCCCTATAAGGAGTTCGAGAGAGAAAGAAGTCCTAAGACGAGAAGAGATGATCGAGCAAAAGTCGAAAGACCCAAAAATAAGAGCCTAAGGCATTGAGATTCAGAAGAGGTGGCACATCACATTCGGCCCAAAAGAGACACTTAAAGAGAATTAAAAGCGTCAACTTGATTAGTCGTCACAGACAACAAAGCATGCTGGATATAACATTCACCAGCCGAGATATTACATGTAATCATCTAAATATATTCTAAACATTAATTTTTTTAATTAATATCTTTAATCAAATGAAACAATAAAATTAAAAATATAACATATTAAATTATGCAATTATAATTAATATTTATAATTATTTTTAAGTATTATTTAAATTATAATTTTATTATATATTTATATATTTCAAATAACACAATAAAAAATTATAATTAGTTAAAATATAATATTTTTATTTATTTTTAATATTTTATACATATATAAAATATAACCAGTTTGATAATATAAACATATCTTTCTTAGTGAAATCTGTTTGTAAATCTTATAAATATTTATTTTCATCAATCTCTTTTATTTTAAAATGAGAATTTTTAAACGTAAAATTAAATTTGGAAATACTGATTACAAAATAATTAAAGATTGGGTAGATTTTTGATGAAGTGTAGGAAAAAAATACCCTAAAAACTTACATGTACTCAATGAGTTAATGGATCCTCAAAACCATAAAAAGACTGTTTCTTCTTACACCTCCAAGTGTTTCTTTAAACATTTTCAAATTTTTTAAAATTCTTAAACTGTCCTGTTTGCAATGACAGTTTTGTCTGTGTACATTAAACCAAGGTAAGAGTGTAGAAGAGGAAGGTGCGTGTGGAGTAGTGAACGTGGACGGTGTTGTGAGGTGCAGTATGTGAGGGGTTTTCATCGGTGACATTTTTCGTCAGTGGCAGCGGAGCAGTGGTGGCGGAGTAAGATAGTTAGGAGTAAGTTGGGTGGGGTGGGGTGTAGTTATATTTCGGATTATAGGTTCCGTATGATCTCTGGAATTGAGTTTCCTGAAGCCTTATGTTACGTGAATGCTTCTGGAATGGCTTCTTCCAGAACACATCCGAAACATATTTCTTTCGTATGAAATGTGTTTTGAAACTAAAAAATATGTTCCGAAACGGCTTGTTCCAGAAATTTAAATACACTTTTGGGATAAGATTGTTCCAAATATATTTTTTAGTTTCGTAACATATCGTTCTGGAACGCATTTTAAAGTTTTGGAATAGGCTATTCCGAAAGATATTTAAAGGAAAACCAATTGGTATGTGAAGGACAGTTTGATCTGCACAGTAATAATTCAAGGATACTGGATATCTTCCCAAAAATTTGGAGGTGCTTGAAGGGTAGTTTGGGAGTTAGGGATAATGGATGAAATTTTTCCTTAAAGAGTTTAGCAAATGACACAGCTTGGAGTAATGAGTGAGGGGCTCGGAATATCACTTCACGCTTCAATTCAGGTATTAATCTACTAATAAAACAGTCAAGCAATACTGAATCATCTAACCTATATGATTGATCAGCTAACCCAGTGAAGGAAGCATAATAGTCTGTTACTGTAGAGGATTGCTTTAGCTTGAACAGATCCGAACTGGGATTATTAAATTGAGATGGGCCAAACTGGATTTGAATGGTAGTAGACAACGATGACCAGTCAGGTACTTGGTGTGCTTTTTCTAGTAGTTGAAACTATGGTAAGACTTTTCCTTCAAAATGAATAGAAGCAATGACCACTTCTTGCTCATCAGAAGTGTTGTATAATGTGAAAAACTTTTCAGTCTTGTACAACCATGTCATTGCATCATCACCATTGAACCGTGGAAAATTCAGCTTCATAGAGCGAGGATGGGAAACAATTGAAGTGGAAGGCTGTACTGGAGAGTCCTTTTGAGCTTTTAGGAATAGCTGATGCAACTCCTACAAATGCTGATCAATCTTCTCAAATCGTTGTTCTATTTGCATAAATAGATCATGATTTAAACCCAGAGCCTCCTAAATGTGTTTTCGTTCTCCTTGTATCTTTTTTATTCTTATGTTGTCAGCTATAAGTAACTTGATGAAAGTACCAATGATATGATCTGTATCTAAAATCAACAAGAAATACCAACAAACAGTATATGTGCAATATTGTTCATATATGTTTTTTGAATAAAACCAGTTTTTATAACAACAATTAAGGAATAACGAAAAGTATTATAACTAGTATTTGATCTTTCTTCTAAATCTCTGATATCACCTGGAAATGAGAATCACAATAAACAATAATACTGGAAGAAATTAAAATAGCAGATGAGAGAATGAAGAACTCAATAACAAAAGAGAAAAGAACTCACATTTCACACATAATCTCTCCCCATATTTTTCTAACATGTATAATTCTCTAGTTATTGAATCTTTAGCCCATTCTAACGTTTCTCTTCACTTTTCTCATTATCTAAATTAGTTACGGCTTCATTAAATCTCTTACTACGTATATACTTTTATTTTAAAATCTTATTATATTATTATTTGTATCACAAAATCGATCTTACAAAAAAATAAGAACTGAATTGATTTGATGGATAGCTAAATGTTTATTAATCCATCACCTCCATAGGCCACCACCAATCAGCATCTTCACTCTTCCAAATGAAAAGTCTATGTTCAAGATTTTTCAGACTTAGTCTTATCCGTTAAAAAGAAAATCAGATTTAGTCTCGTGAGAATGCGAGAAGATTGTGAATTAGAATTAATGGTATGCTCCATTGCGTATGTGAATTCGTATGTGAATTAGAATCAGTGGTATGCTCCATTGCGTATGTGAATTAGAATTAGTGATATGCTTAGGTGTCACCGGCCGCGACCATGGAGAGCACATCAAGTTCTTTGTGTGAGTATGTCCGTCGGAAACGTGATTACGATGCAGGCATTTTTTTTAATCAAAGCAGAAAGAGAATCAATGTGTTTGAACAGAGACTAATTTATTGGGGGAATCATATTGCAGTAGACTCTGATTGAGTATTTTTAATTTTTCTATGGCTCAAGTAAAAAGTAATAAGGATCTTTTGCATAGCAAAAGATTGATACAGGTGCCTTACAAAAATGTACACCAGAAATGATGTAAGGGATAATCTTTATCCTGAGTGGTCTCATCATCTTTCTATTTTGAAGAAGTTGTATCAAATTTCTAACTTTATAATGGTCTCATGAATTAATTCTTTATTTATAAAATTATAATATTACAATTTTTAATTATATTTAAAATTAATTTTAAATGAAATAAAATCAATTATATATACATAATATTTGCATAGTATTGGAAAATTATTCTTACTATACCACTTTTAAAGTAAGTTTAATAACAAAAATTAAAACTTTTAGTTGATACCTAAAAATTTGTTAAAATTTAATTTTCAAAAAAGTAGAAATAGAAATATTTTTCAAAAATGTAAAAAAATTGTAAATTTCACATAAATATATTTTCTTATATAATTTAAAGTGTTAAATAAATTTTAAAAACTACATAACTTCAATTTTCATACTATGTGAAATCTTAAATAATTTCAACTCTTAAATAAATAAATAAACTCTAAAATTTTATTTAATTTAAACTCCTAAACAAATTATAATACTAAGTGAGTTATATAATTTCATATCTTAAATAATTTTAACTCATAAATAAATAAATATTTTAAAAATTTATATAATTTAAAATCCAAAATCAATTAAAATACTACACAAATTCAAATTTAACATAATTTGAAATGTTAAATAATTTGAACTCCGACATAAATAAACAATTTCAAATGTTATATAATTTAAAACCGTAAATAAATTAAAATGCCAAACAGCTTAAAATTAACAAATTAAAAATATTAAATGATTTCAAATCCTAAATAAATAAATAATTTAAAGTCCTAGACAAAATAAAATTTTACATCAGTCACAATAATTTCAAATGTTAAATTATTTGAATAAATAAATAACCTACTGATTTAAAATGCTGTATAATTTAAACTCCTACATAAATTAAACACCTACATGTTTTAAATCTTAAAAAATTAAAATCCTAAACAAATAAAAATTTCAAATAATTTGAAAGATTATATAATTCCAACTCCTAAATAAATTAAACTCCTACATATATTAAATTGTTCTATAATATATATATATATATATATGACAATCAGAATTTTATATACAAATTCTATATCCAAATTATTATTTAGCAAAATATTATTATATTATAAAATTAGTTTAAAAATTATATATGTACACCCAAAATTAGTTTTTTAATATGATATAAAAATATTGATAATGCATCTAAATTGGTTATTAAATATATTATTAGATGATAATATAATAAAACTAAAATCATTCTCTTACTTAGTAAAATATTTTTCTTTTAATTATATCTTTCTTAACATCATAGTTAAGCACCAAGTCTTAAATATCTTATTCTGTACAGTTAAGCATGATATAAAATATTCATTTTTGATTTATAAAAGTAAATATGATGATATTAAAACATGTATGTATTACAGGTTGAGAGTTCTAAACTATCATCTTTCTCTTTCTTTCTTTACTTTTTCACTCTCATCTCAATCCAAATAAAACAAGTTTGAGATTATTTTAAAATATTTCAAAAATATATACATTTAAAATACATATAATCATCTAAATATTTTCTAAACATTAATTTTTAATTAATATCTTTAATTGAATGAAATTATATAATTAATAATTTAACATATTAAATTATGAAATTATAATTAATTTGAAGTAATATTTAAATTATAATTTTATTATATATTTATATATTTCAAATAAAACAAAAACAATAATTATAATTAGTTAAAATATAGTCTTTTTACTGTATTTTTTAATATTTTATACATATAATATAAAATATAAACATGTTGATAATCTTGAATATATATCTCCAGTAACATACCAACTCGGTAAGACAGCATTTAGCATAATATCTACTATAAGACGGACTGAATTGTTGTTTTGTAGATCTTAAAAATATTTATTTTCATAATCTCTTTTATTTTAAAATGAGAATTTTGAAATGTAAAATTGAATTTCAAAATACTCATTACCAAATAACTAAAAATGGGGTAGATTTTTGTTGAGGTCTAAGAAAAAAAGATAGCCTAAAAACTTGCATGTACTTAATGGGTTGAAAATTCAATGGATCCTCAAAACTTCTTCATGCACTTCCATGATGATCTCATCCTGCACCTCCATAATACATTTGAAAATTTTAAATTAATTTTGTTAAATAATCTGTAACCTAACTCTGCCCTTCACTCTATTTTGCATTCTGTTTGTCAGCATAAGGTACCTTTGTTTGGGAATCCTCTACATTATGATTTATATTTGCTGAACTGAAACTTGTCACTGGTGTCTGTTCTGAGAATTAATCACTACCCTTCATTGAAGGTGAAGTCGAAGGGTAACAAGAACAGCATTGGTTTTGGGGCACATCCTGACCCTCAGAAGTTGACCATCATGAGCTCCAAGGATGATTTATAATTACACTTGTATTAAAATCATAATTGAATATAATAATAAGTAAAAAAAAGTTTAATTATATATTTTACACCTATTCAATAATTTTATATTAAAATACTTTTTTTTAATAACGTATGCAGATGTCTATTTCAAAACAATTAAAATAAAAGTTGTTAACACTGACAAATTCCGTTCAAATTATAATTGAAGTGGCGCGGATGATGACTCCAATTCAAATATTTAAAATAAAAATCATGGCTGATGACAACTTTACTAATTAAAGCCTCCAACACTAATAATAATTTCAGTTGGTTCTTGTTTAAACTGAAGTAATAATCTTAAGCTAGTCACTGAAATCATATATTAAGAGACGACTTCCCTTTTTTTTTATAAGTTTTTCATAATTTACAAATAAAATTCTACCATTTTGGTTAAAACACCCTCTTCCTCTTCCTTTATTTCCTTTTTCAATCCATTCTAATCCAACCACAACAACTCATGTAGTTTTTTTTTCTCTTAATTGCTTCTAACATTTTTCAGAAAATATGTTCCAACTCCAGCATTTTGGAGTACACTTTCCAGAGTTTTAAATTAAAATCTCAAAAATTTAGTCGAAGAAGTATTAAAAATTTAACACAACCCAAAAAGTATTTATATCAATGTTTTGAAATTTTAACATTTTGGAAAGTAAGTGGTATTTTTAGAAAAATAAATATAAAAAAATATATATGCCGGTAAAAATAAGATTTGTGAATAACAATTATCCCATTGTATCAATTTCGTGGAAGCCTGGTTAGGTAATCAATTGAGTAATTTACACATTCTAATTTTCTTTGCTTTTATTTGGTTGAAGTTGGTTAATTATATGTCTAGACTAAAAATAGTAATTTCCTTTTTATCTTAGCAGGCAATATTCTGGTATCCAAATAAGAAAGAAAATAACAAAGTAACCACTTTCAAGTATATGTTAAAATCCTTACCAGAACAATTTCACTATACAAATCAAAGTAAACCTTAAAACACTTCTAATAAAAGAAAAATGTCCATTTCACCAAAACGAAACAAAACCATATATAAGCTTCTTAATTACTATATGTAACCTCTTTCTTCATGGCCAAACATGTAACCTATTTCTTCACCATAAATAGCACAATAACAATGTAACATCTAGTTCCATGAACCAGTTACTGAACCAAAGACACAACCAAAAAGTATATCAGTTCAGGTTATAACAAATCCACGTTGCCACAACCTCAAGACGAAACTGAACCAACATTTCCCATTGGTCACGTAAATGTTTTTCTGTTTCTTGCTTAGGTTACATGCACTTATATTTAACAAGGGCAAATTTCAATCATAAACTGACAAACCCTTTGAACTAGATTGAAGAAAAAGCAAAGATATGGATGTTGATGTGAGTACTCTAGAACCACTTTTGGAAAACGTACTACCACAGAAAAGTCCCAAAACCCCAGCACAAAGAACCATGAGAAAGGCATTCAAAGGCACAGCACATTTGTCCAAGCTTCTTCCAACAGGAACAGTGCTAATATTCCAAACCCTATCACCCCTTTTCACACACCAAGGCCAATGCCAAACCATGTCAAACAAAGCCATGACCATTGGCCTCTTGGCCCTTTGCAGCATCTCATGCTTTCTTCTCTCCTTCACTGACAGCTTCAGGGATGAGAGGGGGAAGGTGAGATATGGGGTGGCATCAATGAATGGAATGTGGGTTATGGATGGATCAGTGAGGCTTCCTGCAGAGGAGGCAGAAAAGTATAGGCTAAGGTTCATTGATTTCTTCCATGCATTCATGTCAATATTGGTTTTCTTGGCAATTGCACTCTTTGATGGAAGTGTGGTGAGTTGTTTTGTTCCAAAGCCTTCTGAGGACGCCAAGGAGCTTCTCATGGTTTTGCCTGTTGGGATTGGCTTTGTGTGTAGCTTTTTTTTTGTTGCATTCCCTAGCCAAAGACACGGGATCGGCTTCCCTCTGTCTCGTGATTAGTATCATGTTCTTTATTCTTTATAGCATGCTTTCTTGTAATTCTGACACAGTGATTTTTCTTCTTCTTTGCAACAAGCAACAGCAACAATAACAAAATTTCTCTCTTCAGTTAGAAGAATCACTCAATGTGTAATTGATGAGTTCAGTTAAAACTCAAAATAAACAGGGTTTAAATCAATGGAAACACATGTGTTGTCACGTATGATTCAAGCATTGAAATATCTTAGTTGTTGACAAAGAACATGTCTGAATTTTTGTTTAGGATATTCTGAACTCAATTTGAAAAATAGATTAGTTCTATGACTTATATTTTTTTTTATTGGAGTTATTAAAACAGCTGGAAATATATGTAACTGATAACAATTTTAGTAACCCACTACTCAACAACGATTATTTGTTAAAATGGAGGGATACTATTATTTTTTATTTTTTATTTTAATATTTTATATTTATATTTTTGCTTATTTTTTTATTTCCTTCCTCTTTAGCTCACCCTAAATACACATCTCATGCACTTCTCTTATGCGTATCTTTCTCTGCCATCGCTAAGATCCAATTTTGAATTAAATCGTATAGCATGCCAAAACATCAACATATATATTAGTCTCACCCCAACTGTATGCAGTTGGAAGGGGACACAACTCTCAACCTCGAATTGACTAGAAGAAGAGGTTTCAAGAGGGAATAAAGATATTCAAGAAGGTATAATATGATTTGGTTGTTCTATACATCCAGTTTCTTAAATTATCATTTGGATACCAATTTCTTCCATTGATGGATCAAGGTTATACTCGAGGAAGTGATAGAGGTGGAGCGCGACTCATACAGAGGATTGCTCTCAAGTGAAATACCCTCTGAATCCAGCCCGTCGATGTGTCTAGAGTTGATGATAGTTTACAATTAGATGAAGAGCAATGGGCTAATAGGGATGACTAAGAATCAATGGAGGAGTACCAAATGAATCAACGACATTTGAGTGAAGGTGTAACAACAATCTCAGTAGCCGGTGGCCGGAGACCAAGCAATAAATGTGTCCAGTGTTGGATGGAAAAGGAAACTACAAAGATAAACTATGTCCATTTTTTGCATGATGGTAACCTCAAGAAGGTAGATGCACGAAAATCAGTGGCAAGATCAGAGGGTGCCCAAATGTGTTACATTTGATTGGAAAAGTAACTAATGGAAGGATTATCAGGTTAGTGAAGGGTTAACGATACCAAAGTTGATGATGTACAGTGACATAGACTAGGCCATGAGTAGTGATTTTGATGAGCCCAAAGCATACCTTAGTCATTTCGAGTGTAACGAGCCCTTGGTGTGTGATAACGTTGGACTTAAGGCCCAATAACTTACTTCTAACAAGTTGTTGGGGTTTGGGTTAGTAAAGCAATACCACGACAGACCCAAAACGCAGTGGAGTTGTGAACAAAGTAATGAGAGGAAACTAAAGCACCACAATACTACGAGCGAAAACTTAGATAGCGAGATCGGGAGCAAGAAGATGGATATGCAAAACGAACAAAATCTAGAGAGTTGCATTGCGAATGACTCAAAAGAGGTTGGAGGCAAGGAGATTGCAATATTCGATGATGGTATAGCAAAAGAATGCATCCAACTTAGCATGTAAAGATGTGTCGTATTCACATTCACATTAATAAACAAGTGGCCATTGACCTAGGGTTGTTAAAAGGAGACACCTTCTTGGGAGAGGTGAATCCAGTAAACCAACGGGTTAATGGAAGTATAAGTGCTCAACATCACTGATGACGGAACCCCTAACATCACAAGCCAAGTTAGAAACACCACCTTTATCAAACTTTATTTCTGATAGCAACATTTATAAATGTAATAGGCGGTTTTTCACTAAAGTAAATGGGTGAAGAACAGGGGTGGCTCAAGGCCCAAGCAGATAAAGTAACCGCTTTAGGCCTCAATGTCTCAAAGGCCTCAAAAAAATTTAATAATATGCTTTATGCTTCAAGGTCACAAAAGCCTAAAAAAAAATTAATATGTTTTAATACTCATATATTATTATAAAATAAAAAAATATTTAATTTTAAAATTATACTAACAAAATTTTAATTAAAAATTTAAATATTTTAACTTACTTTAAGTTTACATTGGTGCTATAAATATTATTTAATGACTTTAAATTTATATTGGTACTATACATACTATTTAATGAATAATATTCTTGAAACTTTCTTCTAATAAATTAATAATATTTTAAAAAAATTGAACAGTCAATAAATCTTTCCTATCAAAACTTTCTAATTTATTTATTCCCTATATTCCAACAGATTGATATAATCTCTTTATATGTCCTATCATTGTCTGACTCTTCCACTTCTCTCCTTCTTTCTTCACTTATCTCATTTCTTCCTCTATCTCTTTGTTTCTTTCATAATATTATTTCAATTTGTTTTCAATTTCAAATTTTTTTCATTTCATATTTAATCATTCTATAGTGTGTATTTATGTGCGTGCCTTTACTTAGAGATTTTGAGCAGTTGATTGATTAGGGAAGAATTTGTGTTCACTTTGACTCCTTTTGAGTGTTTGTGTTCACTTTGACTCCTTTTGATTGATCAATATTCGGTAAAAATAATATGAGATTGATTAATTGATCCCAATTTTTTTTTATTTTTCGTTATTGTTTAATTAATCTTAAAATAATTTGTGCATATTTAAGGAATAGAATTTAGAAGTTACAAATTATATTTAAAGACATACCAAAGGTCAGGATCAAATCATAATAGGATACTTGAGACTCTACGATTAAGTTTATTGTCTTGACAATCAGGTTTTATCTTTTTAACTTATAAGTTATATTCAATGTGATATATATTATAACTTTTAATTTTATATAAAAATATATAAATATGGCAACTAGAAAATTTGAATCAGGTTATTCAAAACTTAAAAAAAAAAATAAGAGTTGAACTTTTTGTTGAATCACAAAAAGGGACTATGGATAAATTTATAAAAATAAACAAAAAAATAATAAATTAGAAATTGCACGTGAAGAACATAACAATATAAATTTAGGTGAAGATAACAATATAAATATAGGTGAAGATAATAATATAAATATAGGTGAAGACAATAATAAAGTAGTCAACGAAGATAATAATTTTGATTTTCAAACTTAGGATAATAATTTTGATTCTCAAACTCATGATAGTAACACAAACTCAGGATAACGAGAATGAAATTGCAAGACAAAATTGTTCTAATATTAAAAATATCATAATTTAATTATTTTTTAATTTAAAAAAGACCTCATTTTTTTTATTCACTTTAGGCCTCCTAAAGCCTTGAGCCACCACTGGTGAAGAAACTAGATTGTGGGGATTAGGTAAGGAATTAGGGTTAGTTTGTATGGAAAATGAGGACAAGGTAACACAAATTTGAAGAGATGGAAGAAAGAGATAGCCCAACTACTCAAGAACAATACGAGTGAGAAGGAAGACCGTCCTAAATTAGCCTAGTAAGTATAAACATTAGGGGTTGGGGGATGTGAAGTGGAAGTACCTACAAGAACGGGTGGCTAGGGGAAAACCTGGAATTGTTTGCGTTCAAGAAACTAAGCTAGTAAATCTTTGTAGCCTGAGATGTTATTCGTTATAAAGACTAATTAAATAAGTTGGGTGCATAGAGGGATGGAAAAAGAGAGAGGTGGTGTACTAACAATGTGGAAAAATCAAGTGTTTAATTGTCTAAAGATTGAAAAGGGCAAAGAATTTTTATTAACTATTTGGGAGTACAAGAGTGGGAGGGGGAGGGGGGAGGGGAATTTGTAGTTATGGCAATTATGAATGTTTACTCACCATGTTCAAACAATGAAAAATATACTTTGTTAGATGAAATAGAATGAATTAAATTAAGAGATAATAATCTAGGGTGGTGCGTGGTGAGAGACTTTAATGCAATAAGATGTCTTAATGAAAGAAAGGGGTTAGATAATGGAACAATTAATAGCGCAAAAATGGAAAAGTTTAATGAGTTTATTGATAATTGCCAATTTTATGATATTCTAACAGTGGGAAGGAGATATACTTGGTATAAGACCAAATGAGACGTTTAGAAGTTGATTGGATAGAGCTTTAGTGTCAGATACTTGGATGATACAGTGGCCAAGGTCTATGCAATATATTCAAAGTAGGCAAATGTTTGACCACTATGCATTGGTGGTTCAAAATAGAATGATAGATTGAGGTCCAAAACATTTGATGTGTGGCAGAAGGCATAGGGATTTAAGGAGGTAGTTAAGAAAACATGGGATCAATGTGTGAGCAGTGGTAATAGTTTGGAAACGGTGAAGGAAAATTTAAAAGGTTAAAGAGGGAGTTGAAGCAATGGAAGGAAGAGGTGTTCAATAATGTAAAAGTAAGAAAACAACAAATTTTAAATGAGATTGCAACAATAGACCAATGTGATGATGATGAGACTTTACAAGAACGAATGAGGGTGAGAAGTATGCAGTTACTAAGTGAACTAAGAATTGTGTCTGAGAGAGAGAGACTACAATGTTAATGTTGAAAACAGTGTCGCTAAATTCAAGAGGGGGGTGAATTGAACTATAAATTCCTTTTGAAAAACCTTTTGTGAGAATGATAATCTTTATTAATCAATTAACTATGAAATCAATTTAGCACAATACAAACAAAACAATCAATTAAAAACAAAAACAGTTTGCAGAAAAATGATTTTTCACAATTTGTCTAGTAAAACAATCGATTAAAATTTCTTGGCAGTTAGGAAATAGAAAAATAACAGATTAGATCGCCAAACGGTGGGTTGAAATTTATCCAACAATTCTTAGTTAAATCACAAGTATTCAGGCAAGAAAAATAATCGATTGAAATTTTTCCAGTAGCAGTTTTACAAAAATCTAACAGTGAAAACAACTAGTTGATTTACATCATCAATCTATTTATATTCAAGAAAGATTGAAATGAACCTTATAAATTTCCAGTAAAAAAAATCAACATATTGAAATTACAAATCAATTAATTGAAATTTCTTGAAATTACTATTAACAATTTCACAACAGTAGAGATAAAACTAGTGGGTTGATTTTGTATTTCAATTGATTGAAATTTTTAATTTGAAATTTAACTAGATTAAAATATGTCAAAATCAATTGCCTACAAGATCGTTAATCAAAACTTTTATTGAAAATCAATTTGTATGAATAGCGCAAAAAATCAATCGATTGATATTACATTCAATTGATTGTTTTATTAGCAGGATCAATATCCAATGCAGAACCAGTTCGATTTTCAAGGAACTCAAGAATAGTAAGATATCATGGAATTTTTATATTGGTTCACTCATTTTTAAGAGCTACATTCAGTTTCTTTGACACACAAGCAAAGATTCCACTAATCAATCAAAAATGACAAGGAAAGACAAGTTGAACACCCAATCTTGCATCCTACAAGATTGCTCAAGACACCCTATGCAACACCCCATTGCACAACTGTAGTTGTAGAACCCACCTAGAAACCCTATCTACATGAAACACCAACACCAATTACACCTAGAAACCCTATCTAAATGAATTAAAACACACACAATGGAGGAAAACGAATTACAAATCAATTATCACATCCAAACAGAACCTACAACCTATCAAGAAAGATAAGAACCACTTCCCTGAACTCCAAGGTTGTTGTATTGATTCTTCAATCACTCAAAGGCACACAAGAATAGCTCCAAGATTGAGCATCAAGGTTGATCTTTCGAAATCTTTGAAAAACCTCTCCACCAAGATGCTCTCTAGCTCACCCGTGCTCTCTCAATTGTAAAACTCCATTATTTTCAAAATCTGAAGTCTGAAAACGCCTTCTCAAAGCTCCAAAAACTGTTCTTTTATAACAGTTTTGCACTTAAGTGAAATCAATCGTTTGTTTTTCAATTCAATCGATCGATTTTACTGAAATACAATTCAATTGATTGATACTGAAAAACAATCAATTGTTTTTTGTATAATATTAATAATTTTCAGTAAAACTTATTTTTAAAAATAAATTTACACGATTCATTGAAAGTCTTGCATACTTTTATCAGGATGAAAGCAAACAAACAACACACTAATTCTAAGACTAAAAAACAAACCTAAACATATATTCAAACTTGGATTGATTCGTCAAATCTTCAAGGTTGGATTCTCGCCAACAATTAAGACAGACATTGAGGGTTGATTGGATTCAGAAGTTGGATATGAACTCTAAGTTTTTTAACCTAAGGCTTAGATGGAGAAGGATAAATAATGATCTCAAAGGTTTACGAAAAGAAGGGGGATGGTGTAAAGATCTAGACCTTGCCTAAAATGAGGTGCAAAAACATTTTGAAACTAGATTTGCTGCTCAACCGAGGTTAGGGGTGAACCCAGATGGTATCTACTTTAAGAGTATTTCAATAGCTAATAATGAAATGTTAAGTCGTGTATTCAGTGAGCACGAAATACTAGAAGTTGTTAGCCAATGTGATAGTACAAAAAGTTTAAGTCCCGAAAATTATAACTTTTATTTTCTCAAAAATAATTGGGATATTGTGGGGATTATGAAAAGTTCAAGTACCGAGGGCTGTAATGCTTCGTGTATTACCTTGGTGCCTAAGAGGGATAACTCATTCACCCTAAATGAATTTAGACTTATTTCTCTGGTGGGATGTGTGTATAAATTGATCTTTAAGATGTTAGCTAATAGGCTTAAGTGAGTTTTACCTTATGTGATTGATAAACACCAATCTACATTTTAAGTAGGAGGGGAATGTTGGATAATCTATTGATGACTAATGAAACTGCCGATTTTCTAAAGAAAAAAAAAACTTAGGTGTGTTATAGTGAAAGTTGATTATGAAAAAACATATGATTCAATAGATTGGTATTTCTTGGTATACATGATGGGAATATTAGGTTTCAATAATAAGTGGATCAATTGAATTAAAGCATGTTTGGATTCTGCTACAATCTCTCTATTGGTCAATGGAAGCCTAACTAAGGAGTTTAAACCTAGGTGAGGACTTATACAAGGTCACCCGCTGACACCTTTCTTGTTCCTTATAGCTACTAAGGGTTTGGCGGGTTTAGTAAGGGAAGCCTCGAGAAAGAGTGTTTTAGAAGGGGTTAAAGTTAGCCATAAATGTGTAGATACCAAACTACTACAATTTGTAGATGATACTTTATTTTTTTGCCAACCTAAATTAACGCTATCATGCATTGTTTTGAACTAATCTCGAGACTTAAGGTTGACTTTCACAAAAGTCATGTAGGTATTATAAGGGTGAATGATGTGGATATGACTATCTTTTCTAAATGCTTAAATTGTAGGTAAATGACATTACCATTTAAGTATCGAGGGATGACAATAGGTGGGAATCCTAGTACTGTATCATTTTGGAAGCCAATCAATGAAAAAAAACCAAGTGTAGACTGTCTAGATGGAAGGGGAGATTATTATCTATGACAAGTAGGGTTTGTCTTATTAAGTCCGTAATTAATTCACTACCCATATTATATCTTTCATTCTTTAGAGCCCCTAATATTGTGCACAAACTTGTTAGTAGGTTACAGGAAAAATTCTTATGGGGTTGGGGTTATGAGGGAAGGAAAATTGCTTGGGTAGTCTGGAATGAAGTATGCTTCCCTGTTGAAGTAGGTGGGTTAGGCTTCAACAATGTAGGCAGATTCAATGTAGCTTTGTTAGCTAAATGGAAATGGTAGCTTGGGAAGGAGGAAGTTGGAGTCTGGAGAGGAATGTAATAGAGTCAAGGTGTGGTTCTTAAAGGGAGATGGGTGTTACTATGTTAGATCGAAAACATTCTAGTTGGTAGCATGATCTATGTAAAATTTGTGATACTGTCAGCAGTTTCTAAACACCTACTATTGCCAGTGGTTTCTAAAATCTTTGCTACTGTCAACGGTTTTTAAACCCCTTGTTTCTAAACTCCTGTTACAGCGAGCAGTTCTTAACCCCATTAATTTCATATATTTTTTTAATGCGTTGTATTGTTTGTAATGCATATATAAATCATAAAACAACTAAAAAATTATAAAACGGCAAAGATTTTAAAATTTTGATATTTATAATTGAATATAACTGTTTATAAAAGAAACAAAGAACAAAATCTACAACTTTAAGATAAAATAATGTAAATAACAAAGTTTAAAGGTTAAGACTAGCACTAATGAAACATTACACTATCATTTATTCCCAATCATAAAATTAGACATAATAGAAAACTAAATAACATTATCTAATTATTATTCTTGATATTGATCATTTGTTTCTTTGTTAAGAACATTTCCTACATATAAAAAATAATCATAATTTACCAATATAAAAACCTATTTTAAAATACAAAATCAATAAAATTAATCCAATTAGATAATATTAAAATTGATGAGCAAATATTGTTTTATACTATCTTTTAATTTTTAATTTATCTGCATGATTTTTATTTTACATTTACACAAATAATACAATACAGGTCAATAGTTTTGTATAGGGAACTTTGTTAAGAGAATCACAATATGGAATCACAGTATATTTCAAACCCGAGGGAATAGTAATCCCTGCTTCCACTTACATTATATTCTAGACATGAAAATCACAGGGTTTCTTGGAGGAATACTTTTTTTTAAACCTTGCTTTGCTGGATAAGTCCAAGCATAAACTAGAATTGCAACGACGATCATTTAAACTCTAAATTGTATATTATACCAAACAAATTGTTGACTAGCATTAAACACAGAAAAGCATTTTTAAAACAATCACCTAAAGGCATGATTAATTAATACGAGAATGTCTTTTTACTGTTATTTATAATTAAACATGAACATGTTACAGAAATTAAAAGGCAGGCACAATTATATGAAAAACCCACAGTTTACCTTCAAGTTTTTTATATACATGAATCCTTTTGTGTTTTAAAGATAATTAAAAAATCAATAGGGCAAAAGAAAACCCAACACCAATTTCTTACTAAATGCATCAATATTTTGTAGCATGAAAATATGAATGATTGTAATTTTTTTTTTATTTTTTCATGTGACCATTCAACCACATAATTAAAAACATAAAAAAAATTATAAAAAAAATTCAAAAATTATATTAACTCCCTAAAATGATCATATCAAGGTTGGGACCATGTAACGAGTTGAAATTATTTTGTTTATGATCTCTCCAAATTGTGTTGGTTAGATAACAATCAGTATCCAAACTCTTTCCATTAACCTTTTGATGTTGGAGTGCTTGCTAACCGCTTATTCCTTTTATGGAGGTGTTCTTAATCTTGTCTAGCCTCCTCAACTTTCTACTAGGCCTTATCCACTTGCTATTCCAACTCATTGATCATTTGCATGAAATATTGCAAAGTTGGAGAGTCATTCTCTTATCTTGTTTGGAATTTATTCTCAATCCTTTCGTTGATGTTTTAGGTTTATGAAAAAATGTATTGTTTTAGAGTAAGAAAAGTTTTACCTTTCCTAAGGTAATTGTCAAGATGTTCTAAAAGAAATATTTAATGAGAAAGTTATTTTTTTTGTCATTATTTTTTTCTCTTCTCCCCAATGGTGATTTCAAAATTCTATTTATAAACTCTAAACAGTTATGTCTAGTTTCCTTTCAGGACTAAAGATTCCACATCATGGTAAAGTCTAAGTGATTGTCAAATGTTTCATCTCATTTGTCTCTAAATTACCGAACATGTAGCAATCGTATCTCTGATGTGTGAAAAGGTCCGACGGTACTGAAAATAAGAGAACAAAATGTGAAGATTGGAAACTTTTACTGCATGTATAAACAACGAGAAAATTCCTTTTACATAAATAAATTATCCAACGAGAAAATAATGTGAGAAAGAATTTATGATGAGAAAAATATTATTTATATTTTCTAAATATAGTTGGGTTTTGAGTTGAGTGTTTTTAATCACCTATTTTGTAATTTTCTATTTCAATAAAAGATTTGAAACAACATTAGACGTAAACATAATTGACTAAATTCCTTTATCAATTTTATGTGTAATTATTTCATATTTATTTTATTTTTTATAAATTTGAATATAGAAAATTTACATTCTTTTTCAGCAATTGATATAAAAATCCAAGCAGCTTGCATCCACAAGTAACAACATTATGTAAATATTCAAAATGATAATGTGATAAAGGAAATTGGTCACACGCAATACTCAAATCTCAAAATCCGAGTACACCCGAAATACCCAGAATACCCTCAACTTTCACTATTAACAAATAGAAATATAAAGAACTAATAAATGTCTTATAGAATTATGCTATTGGGTTATATGTTACAAATAAAAATGACTTTCCATTTATAAAGCAGTGCCTCAGTCATCACTTACTCAATCACATTAATGTTTTTTTTTTTCTTTTTAAGTATTTACTCGTATATCAGTACAATATATATAAGTGAATTGTTTTTTATTAGCATATATAAGTGAAGTAGTTTGTCCAAAAACAGCATATACATGTAAACATAAATTACCTCATTAATGACTAAAGAAAAACTGATTGTTGACCACATGAAAGAATAGACTTATGGGTATCACTAGGATGATTTTTTTTTTTTGGATGACTCAAGAAATCTTGTAGTTATTTTTGAAAGCAAAACTGCTTTAAATATATACAATTATTGTAACCCACTAATTGAACAAAGTGATTTGAATTGAATGGGTTGTTATGTTTCCAATTATTACAAAATGAATGCATAGTATGCTCGCTTGAGATAATCAGTAGCAGCACACTTGGACTTTGAATTAATTAAAGTTTGCACGTATCAAACTTTTTCTTTAAATGAGTTGTTATAGGAGATAATTCATTTGATTTGATTTGACAGAGATAGAGTTGTTTTGTGAAAAAAAGAAAAAAAAATTATACACAAAACTCTGTAAAAGGATTTCACTCAAATCACGAGCACTAATTTGTTTGGTAAGTTAAAATTTTTATTTAAGCAAGCAAGCCATGTTTATTATTTTAATAACTCATCACGTTTAAGTATTAAGTATTTACTAACTCATTGAAGATTAAAATAAGTCAAACCTCGTTTTGCAAAACCAGATCAAAACTATACTGTTTCATTTAGTATTTTAATTAATTTATAACATTTCTTAGACAAAGCTAACGGTTATATTACATGCCCAAAGTAAATATAATGCAACATAAGATTAAAAAGTAATTTCATCCACGATTCAATTTGGTCTTCATACGGTAAAATAAAAGACTCTCTCAACATGTCTACAGAACAAACGAGTTTAAACCATAAATTTAATAATAAAACCACTTCTCAATTTGCCCCAAAACACTAAAAACATTCCTTAAAAAATGTCTATCAAACAAAATTTCAAATAAATTCAAACTTTCACCCGACATAAACATTAAACTCTTAAAATTTTCTGTCTTTGATTTGTAAACCTTTTCCAAGTGTGTCATTGTTACATTTAACCTTCAAATTTATGACCACAGTCAATAAAACGTCTGCAGTAGTATTACCACTGTTTTCATGATGGGGCTATTACCCATTTGAGATTTAAGTAAAGTCTAAATTTTTATAAATTAAAATATCATTTTATTTTTATTAATATTGTTTTTAGAATAATGATATTGTATTAAAATCAATTTGATTCCGGCTGAAAATCATGTCTTTTACTGGTTTTTCATAGTCTGTGACCCTTATTTACTAACAATATTTTATAACCTTAAAATCATGTTCATGTTTGTATTATGACTAATCCAAAAGTTACAGTAAAAAGTTTGGGTGGACCCATATGAAAAACCGGAATCACCACGCTCCTTTACCACAACCATGTTTTTATTTTTTATTTTCGATCACATTAAAAAGCATAATGGTAACTGATCATTATCATTAACACAAGGCAAAAAATATGCAGGAAAATGAAAAGCAGAAATTACCTCATTGAAACTAAGATTAGCCAGAATTACATATCAGATGTCACATAAAACTATACCAGATCTGACCAATTTCAGATCACGCCCCTTTGTTTTCAAAGGCCTAAAAAAGGGCAGAAAATTAACCTATCTACATCCAAGATGTAATATATGATATATCATATATAATTAACATCTAATACCCATCTAAAATTAATCTAGCTAGATAAAAAGAGAAAATTTTTGCTCAGTCCTTTCCTTTCTGCTAATTTTGTCACAAGGGTATGGAAAATTAAGAGATTAATGGAATTTAATAATCCATAGGAGGAGCCAGGTTAAGATCGAGATTGAGTTCTCTTTTGGGTACGCAATCGACGACGGAGGAGGAATCGGAGTCGCTCTGAACCGGGGCCGGTTCGAACCGGAAGGGGAACGGCTGGGTGAGGTAATGGGCCCGGTCGAGGAGAAAAACCGGACGCACGGGAGCGACCGGGGCCACGATCAGCTGCTGCTGGATCGGGAGGAAGGGAAAGCGGTTGATGACCGCAGAGGAAGCGCGGCGCGTGACGTCACGCTCCGGGGCAGCGGACTCGACGGTGCTGCTCTGGCTACGGCTGCTGCTGCTGCTAGCGTTGGTTTTGCTGTTGTTAACGTTGTTTTTTACGTTGTTGTTGGTGTTGGCTGTGCCGGGGGGAGGGGGGAAGTTGGTCTTGGCTTTGGCGCCGCGGAAGTTGCGGGCGGCGGCGTCGTAGGCTCTGGCGGCTTCCTCGGCGGTGTCGAAGGTGCCGAGCCAGACGCGGGATTTCTTCCCAGGGTCGCGGATCTCGGCGGCGTAGCGGCCCCAGGGGCGCTTGCGGACGCCGCGGTAGTGGACCTCGGCGGCGGCATTGGCTGGCCTCTTATTCTTGATGACCGTTTTGTCCTTGGCGACCATGGTGGTGACGTAAAGCGATTAACAAGGGAGTGCAGAATGATGGATGCTGGGAGTGAGGGAGGGGTTGGGTATTTATATAGAATGTGCGGTGCGTTTTGAAGAGAGAGAAAGAGGGTGGAGTGCAAGGGTGGTGTGAGAGGTGTGACGTGTGAGTTATTAGAGAGGGGGAGAGAGGCGCCGCCCAAAGGAAAGAGAGGGTTACGTGGCACGCGGGAGTTTCGAGACAAGCGGCGAAGGTGGGGTTTCATGCGTGCCGGCTTTTAACCTAATTCACTCTCTTCTCAACCCTCGTCCCTTACACTCGCTCACTTTTTCTTTCTTTTTTATTTTAAAATTTAAAAAAATGAAAATTAAAAACAAAACATTTTATAGAAACTAAAATTAAATTTTAACTATAAAATCCAAATAGACTTAATATTTTTTTTAATAATAAATTTTATTTTTTTAATGTTCGAACTTAAATTTATTGAAATAGTATTATAGGATTGATCGTTATCAAGTTTATTGAGATGATATTGATAGATCAATAACTATCATTGAATTTGAAATACGGTTAATTTTGTCTTTTTTTATATTTAAAAAAGACTCTAGAAAGTTAGACTGATATTGATTTCTACTCATAACCGATGTGAAACTATTGAGTGTATCAAAACAAATTCTTCGATTAAGAATTAAAGAAAAACAAATTCTCCGATTTAGAACTAAAGAAATATATCTTCCTACAATACCAACTTCAATATCTGTTTTGAAACTCGAAATTCTATTAAGACTTTATTTTTAAAATAAAATCTCAAAAAAGTTAAAAAAATATATTTTAACTCACATTAGCTTAAATTTTTAAGTGATATAACACTATTAAATATAAGAATTTTAATTTAAAAGTTTAATTATATAAATGAAAAATAAAAATATTTTTTTTATGTTGACCAACAATAATCTCACAACACAAGATAAAATTTACATCCTTTTTGGAAAAGTGGATAATGCGGTTGACATTATCGCCATTCCAATAACACGTTTGTACTATTTTCTAACTGTGTTATGAGAAATGCTTGGTTTCATATTATCATATTATTTAGTTAAGCTGGTAAGAGTTTTTCTTTGTTTGGAGAATAAAGAAATAAGAGAAAGAGGTATGGGAACGCGCTTTTGGAGAAGGAGACGAAAGTGAAAGGAAAGAGTGTAATGACCAGGTCTAAACTAGTTAACAAGTGTCAGTGTTGATGGGTAATAGACATCACTAATATTTCACTCATGTAATAATAGTAATTATTGTGGTGGTGGATAGATATTTTTTGAGTGGTTCTATGAGACAGTTTGGTGAATGGGGAGTGAACCTGGTGCAGGTGAACGAGGACACGCACACGCGTCACTTTCTTGCTTTTGACGCGTTTGTTTCGGTGCATCCAAAATCGCGTTCTGTCCCTCTCCCTCTCGTTAATCAATCAAACACCTTGTGTGCGTGCCGCGAGTTGCTTCACTCTCCCACCATCACTGCACCACGCGTCACGTGCCGCACTATTCATCTAGCGTTTTGCGCCGCACGATCCCTGTGGGGTCACACACGAACGCGCCATGCGCGTGAGGGGTGAGAAAGAGATAGTGAAACGTAATCTTGCTAAATTTGTGCGTAAAAGCCTGAAGCTGAGAAATGGAAAGTGGAAAACAGTAATTGAAACTTGAAACTGTTGAAGTGTGTCAAAAAGGTTACACGGATTACGGGATTGGGTTTTTGGGGGTACATGAGTGGTAATTATGTTTTCTTTGTTTTTCATATTACAGGATAGTTGAGGTGGGGTAAATTTTGAGGATGGAGTCCACGCATGATTATTTATAAATAAAAACATTAAAATATTAGATTTTTCTTAGAAATACTTATTTAAAAGAAACTATTTCTCTAAAAGGAATTTATCTAGTGACATATCTAAAATTTAGGTATTTAAAATCAATTATATTTATGTAACCAAAAAAAGATATTATTTGATAAATCTGGTAAGATTTACTTGTTAGTTTCAGGAAATCTTTCATGAGTATTTTAAGAAAAATTTTAGTTTAAAAATTAGTTAAAATTTTTTTAACTTTATTCATTGTATTTAATAAATAAATTTATTTTATTAAATTATTTTTATATATTATTTTAAGTAATTTTTTATAGTTTAAAATTTAAGATTTAGAATTTAGAATTTTTTGTGTTAGTTTATATTTTTTATGTTGTTTTCTTAATAATTGTTTTAAAAATATTTATATTTCATTGTTTTAAAAGTAGAAATTTATTATTCCAATCATTTATCTAGTAACAAATTTGTGCATATTCAACTAACTATTGTTACCATGAACAATTATATATAAAGACCAAACATATGAAAAACATGTTTTGGCTAAAGATAAGAAACAGCATGAAGTAAAATGCTAGGTATTTATATTCATGACGTATCAAAGTCTAGGTATTTAAAATCAATTATATTTATACGAGGAAAAAAAACATTATTATTTGACAAATTTTAGGATATGTATTGTAAAATTGACTTCTAAGTTAATTTTTTACAAAGATTCTAAGTTAACTTTTACTTTAGAATTAGTTAAAAATTTTGTTTGACTTTATTTATCGTATCTAATAAATAAGTTTATTGTAGTAGTTTATAGTGAATTTTGTATTCTATTTTAAGTAATTTTTAATGCATTAGTTTATATTTTTTTTTCTTAATAAATTAAAAAAATATTTATATTTAATTGATTCAAAAGTAGGATTCCTTACTCTATTTATTTATGTATTAGGTGATTCCTTTTGGATATTTAACTTGATTATTGTTATTATAAAAAATTGTTTATAAAAGAAACATTCAAAAAGATCAACATTCTCTTTGAATCTATACAAGAATTTGTTTATGAGATTAATTGATTTTAAAGTGTTTAAACATTGAAAGTGTAAAATTAGAATTATAAGAGTTACATATTGGTATTAGGAATAAAAGAATAATAATATACATTAAATTTAATTTGATTCCAGTTGAGACTCATGTCTTTAATTTGATTCCAATTGAGACTTATGTTTTGACACTTATGTCTTTACTCCTAGTTCTAGTCTTTCATAGTTTTGTGACCCTTATTTACTAGCAATAAATTGATTTTTCATCTTTGTAGCTTAAGTTCATAACTAGCTTCGACAAAATTAATTTGTTGTTTTTTTCTTTATTAAGAAGTATACAAAGTTTTAAGTTTTTTTCCATAAAGTCTTAGCATAAGAGTTATTAGTAATATGATTCAAAATATTATTATCAACCCCAAATAAAGTTACAGATCATTTCATGTTCAAAAACCTAATCTTGATAATACTTGTTTTCATGTTTCTGAGTAACAAACATAGATAAATATAATATTTTAACAAATATCAAATTCTTCATTTTTTCCTCTCCACTTATGATAATTAGTTACCTTCAAACTAATCATTTTACCGTAATTAGGCTCCATCATTCTATCAAGTAAATTTCTCATAAAAAATAAATAAATAAACTCTGATGTCACTTGATGGGAGAGACAAGGTTACACAACACAAAAAATTACTCAAATTATATGTATGTAAAATAAAACATTTCCTACTTATAAGAAACAAGAGAAACGTAAATCAATAAATTTCATATAGTAGAAAAATAAATATTTAAGAGTGAGAAGAAAATCTCTTATAAGAGAGACAGAAATCATAAGACCTAGTCTAGACAAAAATTTTACTATAAAATATCAAAGAGTACTATAAGAGCTACTACAATAAGAACCTCATAAATAAATGCTCTACTTAGAGACAAATAGTGGAAACCATTAATTCATCAAATCACCAACATAAACACTCAACCAGTAAATAGAGCCCATTCAAACAATAAGAGAAATGCAAATTTGAAAAATACCAGATTGATGCCTAGGGTGAAAGAAACAAGTGAATGCAATCTTATAAAAAAATATAGCACAAATGAGTACTCAAACAACCACCCAAGTAAGCAAGAACTCCAGAATTAGCAAAGACAACATAGTCTCTTCTTCTTACTCTTGTTGTGTTGTGAGTAAAACTTGATGAATTTACATTAGGTTACTCACTTAAAAACCCTTTTAGACTGCCAAAGTATTTTTTTTATTTAAAAATAAAATGTTGTTAGACCTAACTTAAGAAGATTCCACACAACAAATTCAAAGTGGAAAATTAGGATTACAAGAGTTAGTGCCCTTAAAACTAAGAGTAAAAGAATATTAATATACATTTTCATCTAGAGTGTGAATCCTTAATTATGGTATGTTTTTATTTTGTTATTAACTCTCTTCAAACTAACTTGAGACAAAATCTTAATTTATAATTTATTGATTAATTTTAGCAGTAACAATATAGTAATAAATTAAGTATTTGTAAAAAATAAATAATAATTTATTTATTATTTTATTAGTTGTTAACCAAAATATTTGGTATGAGAAGATTGTTACTATGATGAGTATATAATAATAAAATAAAAATAAAAAATTTCTAAGAGGATTAAGAAACATGATAAGAAAAAAAACACTTTTTTTTTTACAAAATAGTTTTCTTCTTTGTAATTTTATGGATTCAAATATTAGAAGTTGTCTTTTGAATGTATTTTTTATTAATTGCGATTTAAGACTTGAAAGTAAACACTTCAATCTAAGTAAAATATTAAGAGAACCCTCCACCAAAAAGAAGAAAAGAAACATCAAAACCAAGCATGAAAATCATGTTTGGTCCAAAAGTAAGAAAGACATGAACCAAACATGGAACATGGGTACCTAGGAGAGGACCACTAAATAGGGAATCTTCTACATTCATAATTTGAATTTATCTTTCATTTATATTTGGTTTAGTGAGCATTGAGAACTATAAATAGTCAAATTATTTTTTTACAAAACAATTTTGAATGAATCCCAATATTTTTGTGAACTTGTGAGAGCATTATTCTTTTTAGAATGTGATTCTCTCTCTTATAATCTTATCTTGAAGTCTTAGAAATCTAAGTAATGATTCATTCTTACACTTTTTTTAAGTCTAACTCAAGTGATGTACTCTAGATATCTTCTTCTATTTTGTCTCTTATTTATTTCTTTCTTTTTTAACCGTTAACATTACTTTTTATTTGTATTCTTGTGTTATTTTTATGTTCTTATGTTGTTATTTTTTTTTTAAATTCATGACTCAAAGTTTAAATAAGACTTTTATATTTTGTTATTAACAAAGAGAAGAATCAACTGATTAATTTGTTTTCATTGTTTATATGATTCTTATCTTTATTCTTATGTTCGCATTCTGTCATTATTTTACACAATCTTGTTCTTGCAACTTAATCATTCTAACTTAGTCATTAATAGCCAAAATATAACACTATAAACAAAAGTCAAAATTTAAGTGTAGAAGGAAAAATTAAATAGTTGATTGTTTTTCCATTTCCTCCATGGAAAAAATGAAGTCATTATACTTGTAAAAAATATATTCACCACAAACTCTTCCATTATTAATGTTAAAACCTTAAATATAAGAGTCAATATCAAAGGCCAATCAACAAACAGTATAGAATCATTCTCATGTCAATAGGCCAATCAACAAACAATATAGAATCATTCCCATATGTCAATGCATTTGTCTCTATAAGACATTTTGTCCATAAATTTACTATTAAAATTAATTATGATAAAATTTAAATTTTTTATGTTTTTTCCCTCATAATTGTTGGTCCAATGTTAGTTTTTGTCATATTGTTAGTTATGAATTATTAACTAATCTTGGTCCTTTTTGGCATGCATTGTTGATTGAGAAGTCAAATTCTTTTTCCCAATTTCAATACAAGTTTCTTCCAAGACTACATCATTTGTCTTTATGACTTTAGAAGTGATGATAATAGTTGTCATTTTGATTTATGTCTTTTTATTGGTTATCATTTATTTTTTGCATGACATTATTATATTACTTTTTAGGTAATACTAGAATCTAGTAACCATGTAACTAATCTATAAAATTTACCAGTTATATAATCTGAAATTTGAAATTAATTGTATAATGATTTTTTTCCTCTCTAGTTGTAGTTGACATGTAATTACATCCATTTTCATCAATTGCTTAAATATCGAATTTGTTATTGATATAGTCAAATGGGGTTCAAGGATATTCTTAGAGTATGTGTCCATATAACACCACTCTAAGTAAATATTGTGAAGTTATTTATACGCAACCTTCTAACAGTGAACATTCAATTAAACTTTTCTAATGTAACAACTCATCATCTCTATTACATCAACTAGATAAATATTGGGTTAATTGAGTTTTGTTAACTATTATTAACTTCCTCATAAAAATGAGTTAGTTTTTCATATTTATAAACAACAAGTATCAATGTTAAAATCTTATTTTAATATTTTAATATAAATATCAAGCAAAATTTGTATACTTTAAATTAAAATTATTAAACATAATAGTAAAAATTAGAAGTGGTAAAGAAATATAATGACATAGGCTATCCCGTAGTATTTTTAAGAGATAAATATGTTTCTCATCTTTAAACTTTGTCACTATTTGTTTTAAGTTATCGTATTATACAATTTATCCATTTTATCCTTGTATTTTTGGGAAATTTATACAAAAGATCCTTGTTTATTTTATTTATGTACGATTTTATTTTATAATTAAATAATTAAATATTAAATATAAGATAAGACATGTGATCATACAAATATTTAAAATTTATTTAAGCATATAAAGATAGTACAAGAATAATAAAAATCATTTCTATCATATTAAAATTATTAAAATTTATATTTGGATTTAAAATAACACACACTAGACATAATAAGATGATGTGTGTACATGTACCTAAACAAATATTTAACATTCGGTGCCTTGAAATGAAAAAAAGTATGGGAAGTATAAAGTTTGATTGTGTGGATTATTTTATGGTTTACAAGATTTATCTTGTTTCTTGGTTTTGTATAGTACTTTAACAAGTTTGCACATAAACACACTAACAGACACTCACATAAATATATATGATGGAAGGGTTCTTAGAAAGATAAGATACAATATTTGTTAGACTTCAACAAGAAAGGAGAAACCAAGAAAGATTAGAAAAAAAAAAAGACCGGAAAGAAGACTAGGATTAGAAGATCACCTTTTGAAAGATAAGATATAGTGTTTTATATGTTGTTTAAATTAATTTTTTATGTGTTAATTTATATTTTTTTATGTTTTTCTTTAATAATTTTTCTAAAAAGTATTTATATTCATCGTATTAAAGGTAAGAATTTATTACTCAATTTTTTTCATTTATTTATTAGTAGAATCTTTGTGAATATTTAACTCAATTGTTGCTATGAAACTATATGTAAAGAATCGAGATTCTCTTTAAATGAACAAAGAATTATTTACACGATTAATTTGTTTTAGTGTGTTCAAATGTAAATTCAAGGTGTGGAACTAGGATTTCAAGAGTTAGTGAACTTAAAATTAGAGTGAAAGATACTATAATGCACATTTTCATCTAGTCTTCAAATCTTTCATTAGTTTGGTTTCCTTTTATTGCTAATTCTCTTGAAACTAACTTGTGAAAAATCTCAATTTATAATTTATTGATTAATATTTAGTAGTAACAACACGGTAATCAATTAATTATTTATGAAAATAAAATAATATATTTATTTATTATTTTATTAGTTATTTGTTATAATAAGATTGTTAGTTTGATGAGCATATAAATAAAAATAATTATAAGAATATTATAGGAGAATTACAAAAAGTATGACAAGAAAAAAAAACATCTTTAGTCATAAAATAATTCTTTTTTTTTTTGTAATTTAATGGGCTTAAATTTTAGGAGGTATATGCTTTATTTTGATTATATTTTCTTTAAATTGCAATTTTAGTTTCATACTTGCAATTGAAGACTTCAATTTAGGTTGAAGATTAAGAGCACTTTCAACTAAGGAGAATAAGATAATCACCAAAACCAAACATAAAAAGCATGTTAAGATAAAGGTAAGAAATGTATGAACCAAATATGGGATATGTCACCTAGATATTCTTCTAGATTCATAATTTGAATTTAAATTTTAAAATTACATTTCATCTGTACTTAGATTTGGTAGAGCATTATGGACATAAATAACCACATTGGTTTTTTGTGAAACACTTTTGAATAAATCATAAATTTCCTTGTAAAATTGTGAGAGCATTGTCTTGAGGGTGTGAATCTCTCTCACTATCAGAGTCTTATCTTGAAGTTTAACAAATTTAAATAGTGATTAAAACTCACACTTATTTTTTGTTAACTCAATTGGTATATTTTATATCTCTTTTCGTATTATACATTCTTTTTCGGCCTTATATTCTTCTAATATTAATCTTATGTTCTTAGACTCTTATTTTCTTGAATTCATGACTCTAAGTTTAAAAATGATATTTTATCTTATTATTAACAAAGAGGGGATTCAATCCTTAGTTATGATCTTATAATGATGTTAAAATGATTGATTTGTTTCCGTTGTTATATGATTTCAGTCTCCATTCTTACACACACATAATTTTACACAATATAATTCTTGAACATTTGACTTTAATTTACTCATAAACTAATTTACTACTTTTCACCATAAATTTACTATTAAAACTAATTATCATCAAATTTAAGGTCTTGTTTTTATAGCTTCTTCCTCGTGATTGCTGGTCCAATGTTAGTTTTTGTCTTATTGTTATTTATGACTCATCATGTAATCTTGGTTCCTTTTGACTGATTGGGAAGTCAAATTCATTTTCCCAATTACAATAAGAATTTCTTTTTCCAAGACTACATTGTCTATGCGGTTCGGAGTATTAATAAATATCACTTTGATCATTCTTCTTTTTGCATTTATAGTATTATTAGATTACATCTTACATCACACTAGAATCTAATGATCATGTAACAAATTTATAAACTTTAGAGGTTATATAAATTGAAATTTTAAATTAATTGCATAATAATTCTGTCCATCTTGGTTGTATTTAACAAGTAATTGCATCCATTCTCACCAGTTGAATAGTCTAAATAACAACTAGTTATTTGATTTGATCTAGTTGAATGGGGTTCAAGGACATTCAAAGAGTCTCCTGTCCATACAACACCACTCTAAGTAAATCATGTAAAGTCATCCGTACGCAATCTTGTAATAGTCAACATCCAATTAAACTTTACTATTGTAACAACTCATTATTTTTATATTAGATCAACTAAATGAATATTTGGTTAATTAAGCTTTGGTAACTATTCTTAATTTCCTTCCTTATAACAATGAGCTAGATTTTCATATTTATAAACATCAAGTATCAATGTTGAAATCTTATTTTAATATAAATATCAAGCATAATTTGTATACTTTAAATTAAAATTACTAAACATAAGTGGTAGAAAATATATGTGATAAAAAATATAATAACATAAGGTATTCCATTGTATTTTTAAGGGATATAAATATGTTTCTCATCTTTAAGCTTTTTGTTACAATTTGTTAATTTGTTTTAAGTTCTCCTCCTATACAATTTATCCTTGTACTTTTGGGAAATTGTGCAAAGGATCTGTTTATTTTATTTATACATGGTTTTATTTTATATTTAACTAATTAAATATTAAATATAATATAGCACATACGATCATATAAATATCTAAAATTTATTTAAATGTATAGAGGTAGTAAAGAATAATAAAAATTATTTCTATCATATTAAAATTATTAAAATATAGATTTGAATTTAAAATAATACTTACTAAACGTAAGATGATGTGTATGGTCATATATACCTAAATGGCTCTTTAATATATATATATATATATATATATATATATAAATATATATATATATATATATATATATATATATATATATATATATATATAAAATATGTAAACTACATAATTATATTAAAAAGTTTGTGCCAAAAGATTTATGTATGGTGTGGGTTTGGTTATGTGGATTATTTTTTGGTTTACAAGATTTATCTTGGTTCTTGGTTTCGTATGGTATTTTAGTGAAGTTGCACACAAATATACATACACACAAATATATAGGTAGACACATAGATAGATAAACACACGTATATACAAAAATATATATGATCAAAGGGTTCTTAAAAAGATAAGACACAATATTTGTTAGGCTGCATGAAGAAAAGAGAGACCAAGAAATATTAGAAAAAAAAATAAGGAAAAGAATACTAGAAGATCACCTTTGGAAAGACATGATATAATGTTTTATATGTTGTTTAAAGTAATTTTTTATACGTTAATTTATGTTTTTTTATGTTTATTTCCTTAATACTTTTTTTTTAAATTATCTATTTTCATCATTTTAAAAGTAGGAATTTGTTACTCTGTTTGTTAATTTATTTACTAAGAGAATCTGTGAATATTTAACTTAATTGTTCATTATGAACAACTATAGATAAAGAATCAAGATTCTCCCTAAACGAACAAAGAATTGTTTATATGATTAGTTTGTTTTAGTGTGTTTAAATATTGATATAAAGTGTGGAATTAGGATTCAAGAATTAGTGATCTTAAAATTAGAGACAAATGATATTAATATACATTTTCGTCGACAATGTTTAGTTTCCTTTTGTTGTTAACTCAATTGAATCTAACTTGTAATAAAATCTCAATTTATAATATATTGATTAATATTTAGTAACAAAAATATGACAATCAATTGATTATTTGTGAAAAATAAAATAATATCTTTATTTATTATTTTATTAGTCATTAATAAACACATTTGTTATGAGAAGATTATTAGTACGATGAGTATATAAATAAAAATAATTATAAGAATATTCTAGGAGGATTAAAAAAAATATGACTAGAAACAAAAGCATCTTTGTTCATAAAATAATTTATTGTTTTTCTTCTTTGTAATTTCATGGACTCAAATTTTAGGAGTTGTCTCTTTTATTTTGATAATATTTTCTTTAAATTACAATTGTAGTTTAAGACTTGTAATTAAAGCTCTGCTTTTGTGCTTTTGACAAGTCGTGAACATGGACACTCAACGAATGTGTGACCAATATGGTATGAGACACACATAATTGGGATAGACACGGTTCAATTATTGGAGACGCCGGAAAGGATACAGTTCACTCCTTGGACACGTCTCTTCCTCCAAAATGACACAAAAAAACCAAACACAAATCTTAAAAATATAAGAATAAACAGATAATCGAATAACAAATAATATATTAATTTCTTTCTAAATGATCTTTGCATATCTCATTTCAAGAGGAACTTATAAATTATCAAAGAATTACAAAGACTTGTCCCACATCAAGGTGTGAAACTTACTCATGAAAGGAAAAAATGTTTTAAGAGGTACTTTAATGATGCAGATATAATAAGACAAGTAAATATAAAATTTACAAATTTTTTAGATAGAAAATAAGTTTTTGCCAATGTTAACTCTTTAAAGGATAGAGGTAAAATGGATTTAAAAACATGGTGGAACTAGATTGCTAGCTTATCTCTTGATGAACCACACTTATAAATTGTATTTTTTTAAATAAGGATGAAATGTAGAAATTGTATCTTTTGTTAGATTTTTTTTATAAATGTTTCTATTTTGAATTTTTAAGATTACAAACTATATAAGTACAATTTAATAAATTCATATATATATATATATATATATATATATTATTTATTTATTGTTGTTTCTCTCTTGTCCTATAATTTTTAATTTAACCATATCTACATTTCCGTATTGGTTCGTATCTGTTCCATGTCCATGTCTGTGTCTATGTTAATCTAGGTCGAAGTTTAAGAGTACTCTCAACTAAGGAGAATAAGAGAATCACCAAGACCAAACATGGAAACCATATTAGGATCAAAGATGAGAAAAATATGAACCAAATATGGAACATACCATGTAAAGATTTGTCTAGATTCATAATTTGAATTCAAGTTTTAAATTTATATTTTATTTGTACTTGATTTGGTAGAGCATTATGGCCATAATAACCACATTACTTCTTTGTAAAACACTTTTGAATAAATCAAAATTTCTTTATAGAATTGTGAGAGCATTGTTCTCTTGAGAATGTGAATCTCTCTTTCTCCCCCTAGTCTTATCTCAAACTTGTACTTGTTTTAAGTTTAACTCAAGTGATGTGCTTTATATCTCTTTTTCTATTTTATATATATATATATATATATATATATATATATTTTTTTTTCCTTTAATTGTCAAGATTACTTTATCTTTGTTTTCTTCTAGTATTATGTTCATTTTATGTTGTTATTTTCTTATATCTTGAATTTATGACTCAAAGTTTAAATATGATATTCTCTCTTATTATTAATAAAGAGGAGATTCAATTCTTTAGTTATATGAGATTTTCTCTTATTATTAACAAAGAGGAGATTCAATTCTTTAATTATGATCTTACAATGATGTTTAACTGATTGGTTTGCTTTCATTATTTATATGATTCTTATCTCCATTTTTACATACACAATTTATCATAATTGAACACAATTTTATTCTTGAAACTTAAACATTTTAGCTTAAAATATATATATTTTTTAAGAAACTACTCATTAATAGCCAAAATATAAACAAAAGCCTTTTAGAGAGAAAATTAAATAGTTGATTGTTTTTTCATTTCATCCATCGAAAAATGAAGCCAGTATATTGTTAAAGAATATATTTACCATAAAATCTTGTATTATCAATGTTAAGATCCTAAACATGAAGGTTAGTATCAACACACCAATCAAAAAACAATATGGAATCATGCTCATGTGTTAATGCATTTGTCAAGGACAAGGTATTTTTTGCTGTATAATTAAAATTCATTATCATCAAATTTGAGATCTTATTTTTATTTTTTTTCTCTCATAATTGGTGGTCCAATGTTAGTTTTATTAGATCGTTAATCACTATTATTAACAAATTTATAAATTAAATAATGGATTCTTTTTTCCATTAATACATTGAAAAAATGAAGAATATATTTATCGTAAACTCTTGCATTATTAATGCTTAAACCCTAAATATGAGGGTCGATATCAATATGCCAATCAATAAACAATGTGAAATATAATATCCTAGAAAATAACTTTGGAATAAAAACTAACCTAGAATTTAGTTTTAGAGATAAATAAGATAACATCTATTTTTTTAACAGAGGAGTTGTTTAAGTAAATAAAAGTTAGTTATTTATTTTTTATTTTTATAACAACCACCAACTCTCTCTCTAAGAAGATATTCTGTTTTATTTTTATAAAAACTACCAACTATATCTAAGAAGATATTTTGTTTATAAAAACTACCAACTCTCTCTCTCTCTTTAAGAAGATATATAGTTTCATTCTTATGAAAACCACATCTCTCAAACAATTCCTCTAAAGTTTCCTACCTTCTATCCAGATTTGTGATCTCATAGGTTATCAGATTGACAATCAGAGGACACCCCTAGATTCCTAGCGTCGAGTAGATTAAGAGTGTCCGATCAGATTCTTGGACATAATTAGGGTGCCCGTGATTTTAGATTTTTTGAAGTTCTTTGAGTATCTCTACTTTATACAGGTAAGGGAAGCTAGTTTGATTGTTTTTGATATATATTGTAATTATTTATTTTATTAAATATGAATTGCATGAATTTGAATTGAATGGAATGAATGTTTATGTATGGTATGATGTAATATCAATGTTTGTGAATGATGTGGTGTGTGATCGAGACATAGTATCTTCAGGAAAAGAGATACTCGTGTTAAGATTATTAAGACGTGCATTGTTTGGGGATTCGATCTATCTAAGGAGGTATCCTGACTCTACTGGTATATTGGATTCATATAGATGAAGTTTACCCATTAGTGAAGAGTTGAATGAGGTTCATATGGCCATGTCCGAGGTTTGAAATATGAGCTGATCGGAATAGGACATATGGATTAACTCTGTGCATATGGGAACTGTACCCGAGGTTTGAAATAGGAATTAATTGGGACAGACTGTATCCGAGGTTTGAAATATGAGCTGATCGGAACAGATGGATGGTATATGACAGGTGCAACCTCTGAGTCTAACTCAATGCACGAGTGTCTTCTGAAAGTAGAGAGTTTAGTGTCTTTGTGAGTCAGTGTATGTATGATGTGAGATGAATTATGAAAGATTGAATTGTTGTTGTTTTATTGAGATAGAAATCCAATTTATGAAAATATATTTTTTTTAAACTCTTTAGCTTACCCTTCTTTTTGTGTGTTGTTTGTTTTGTTTTTAGAACTGCGATGATCGTGTATATTATACGTGAGCAGAGGATTTGATAGGTGGTGTGAATCCTAAGTAAATTGTTGAAAAAACTTTATTTTATTTTATTTGTAATTTTACAAAGATATTTTTATTAAATCTTATTTAGAGAAATATATTTTGAAATACATGATAAATGTATGGATTTTTATATCCAAGTTTATTATATAATTTTATACAATAAAATTCCTATCATATGAAAAATATGGGAAGTTAAATGAAATATTCCCATGTATCAATACATTTATCCTTATAAGACACTTTGTTCCGTAAATTTATTATTAAAATTAATTACTGTCAAATTTAAGTTCTTATATTATGTTTTTCTCCCTCTTGATTGTTGGTGCAGTGTTATTTTTTTTTCTTATTGTTATTCATGATTATTAACAAATTTTGTCTTTTTTTGAACTCATTGTTGAATGAAAAGTCAAATTCTTTTCTCCGTTTGTGAAATTATTATATTACTTCAACACTAGATTTTTGGAACTGATTGTTGATTGAGAAGTGAAATTATTTTCTTCATTTATGGAATTATTATATTACTTTAACACTAATATAATTTTCTTCATTTGTGGAATTATTATATTACTTTAACACTAGAATCTAATGATCATCTAACATGTCTACAAAACTAAGGGGTTATATAAGTCCACAATTGCATAATCATTTTGTCCTTGGTTATAATGGGTAATTACATCCATTTTTACTAGTTAAATAATCTAAATAATAAATCTGTTATTTGATTTAAGTGGATAAGGTTCAAGAATATTCAAAGAGTCACATGTCCATACATCACCACTCTAAATAAATAATGTGAAACGTGAGGTCATTTGTACACAACCTTGTAGTAGTGAACATCCAATTGAACTTTTCCATAACAACTCATTATTTCTATATTAGATCAACTAAATAAATATTGGATTAATTAAACTTTGTTAACTATTATGAAATTCCTTATAAATTTTTTATATTTATAAACAACAAGTATATTAATGTTGAAATCTTATTTTAATATAAATATCAAGCATAATTTGTATATTTTAAATTAAAATTACTAAACATAAGTGGTAAAAATATAATGACATAAAGTATCCCATAATATTTTTAAGGGATAAATATGTTTTTTTTAATCTTTAAATTTTTATCACAAATTGTTTTAAGTCTCATACTACACAATATATCCATTTTATCCTTGTGCTTTTGGAAAATTGTTCCAAAGATCCTTGTTAAAAAACAAATTTGACGTCTCACTCATTTGGAAATCAAAGTTCTACATTTTAAATGTATATAAGGTAAACATTGTATTTTTTTAATAAGTCAAAAATAAGTATAATACTGTAGTTTTGGTTCAAGAGTGATATAGTCACTTCTCTTCTCTTTGAAGTCCAATGTGAAGCTCTTCAACATCTTCTCTTATTTTGCTTGAACTTTGTCACTTTTAAAATCCAATAACTACGGGTGTATCATTCGTTTGCTTGTAGCATGTGGGTAGTTAAAGTGGTGCTTTTTAGCGTCGGTTTTTTTTTTTTTTCAATTTGCAAATTGTAGGTAAAATTTTCATTTAATATTTCCATTTATGTGGGTTCATGGGGTGACAAATTGTTAGCACAGAAGGAGTTATTTTTGTTTTATTCTAATTGCCTTTGGTTATAATTATCTACAATAACAAGTCTATGGTTTCATCTATACGATGTTAGAGTTTAAAAGCTGGGTACCGTATTGTTAGGAAGACAATTTTATACAATGTGTTACACAAAGTTGATTTTTTGCAGGGTTGCTCATTCAATGTTTCTAAGTTGTATAATTAATTAACTACACCCGATTTAATCTTTGTCCATTATATTGTTATAGTTCATGAATACTATTTAGGGGTGCTATTTCATTGATTTTTTTGTTGTATGTTACCATTAATCCTTTTAATGTGATGAATATGAAGTACTCATTTGATTGTAGAGAATGAGTTTCTTTATAACTTTATTTCATACATAACAATTTATAACTTTCCAATACTATATTATAAGGTACTTGAAGAACATATCATTTATGGATAGAATCATGATAAGTGGCCATATATTTAAGCACTCGGGATAGTTAAGGAGTTCCAATATGAAAACAATGAAATTGTGGTAGAAACCTATAAATGCAAGCATGAACACACATTTTGAAACAACTTTTCTCAAATAGGAATATTATGAATTTAGTTGAATATGATAAACATACTAGGAAGGAAAAGGAACTTTACGTTTATCATCTTGTTAGTAATGTAGAGATAATTGAGTTCCTAGAACCAATTCTTGGGGAAGGGGAATAACTTGATGACGAGATAAACCAATATAACGTTGAGCAAGGTATGAGGCAAATATGAATGATGAAGAAGCATATGTGGATGTTTTTCAAGTAGGTGTTGAGTTTGCTACTGAGGATGAAAAGACATGAATGATTCTAAAGTAGGTTTTAGGGTTGATATGAAGGGTGAAGAGGTAATGGAAGGCTTGCTTGAAAGGTATGATCTTCCACTCAAGATTTAAGACATAAGAAGGTTGAACTTCATTGCACTTTAAATGATATGTTTTTGGTTGGTTTCTTCATAGAGAAAGGATAAATAAGGTTATTGGACTACTGGTCTCAATTTGGTTAAGTTTATAGTTGGTTCTTAAAGGAAGAGTGAGGGATGAAACTTGAAAAAGATTTGGATGAAGTTTGGTATGAACTTAGGTATGAATATAGTTTAATCTTGATGAATTACTTGTATATTGTTTGCGGGTTATATTGCGGATGTATAGAGGAAGGTTTAGGTATGGTTGGTTTGGTAAGGTTATTGAAACCAAGAAGGGTTAGGAAAAATAAGAAGGGAAAGAACAAAGATGACCTTTGGAACAAAGATTGACTTTAAGATTAAACAACTAACTTAAGATATAAGCCAATAATGGAAGTTTGCTACTTAATCCTTGATAATGAGATGGAGTGGTCAAACCGGAATATGTGTATTTTAAATAATTATACTAATTCTTTTATCTTTATCTTGAAAATAAAAGTTAGAAAATCTTACTTCTTAATTTCTGTAATTAAATTTTCAAGTTAAAATATTTTGTACTTTATATAGATAAATTCTAAACATTAGAAAACAGATCAAGTAGTTGTTTTAAAAGAAATATTGTGTCTAAATAAAATGAAAATATTAACAAAAACAAAAAAAATATATAACTATATATAAATTAATTGTGAATATTAAAAATTATATTAATTATTTAAAAAGAAAATACTACTACTAATAAAATAAAAATTAAAGAAAATTAATTATTAAAAGAATGTAATTGAAAAATAGTTAATTACAACAACTTTCTAATAGATAATAAAGAATAAAAAGATAAAATTACATTTAATGTATTGTTTAATATAATGTAATGTAATTTTATTTTTTAAATAAAAAATAAAATAAAAAAATAAGATAAAAACATAAAATATTTGTTCATTAAATAAATGTAATCATAATTTTAAATATAAATTTAAAAATAAAAGTAAATTTTTACTTTTTTTTTTATAGGTGGGATTAAGTGAAAGTAATCCGGTGGAGTTAAGTGAAGGTGGATAAGGAAAGAAGAAGAGAGAGAAGAGAGAAATAAGACACAGGAAAGACGAGAAAGAAGGATAAAGGAGAGAGGGGAAGAGAGAAAAGGAGACAACTAAGAAATTTTAAATATTTTAAAAATACCTATAACTTTATTTTTAATGTATCTTTTTAATCAAAGATAAGGAAGAAGTAGAATTAAACTATTTTATATTAATTTTAATAAATTTATATGTTTTATTAACATTTTATTTTTAACCATATATTTTTTATTTTTGTTATTTCTATTATTTAATTTATATCCAATTGCACATTAATTTTATTTATTTATTTTATATCTAGTTATGTGCTGATCTAAATTATTTTGTTTAATGTATCTTCAATTACACTTTGGTGTTATTTATTTATTTATTTTATTTTATTTTATTTCTAGTCACGCGTTGATTTTATTTTATCTCCAATTACGCATTGATTCTATTTATTTTATTTATCTCTAGTTAAGTATTGATCCTGTTTATTTTATTTTATTTATCTCCAGGTATGATACTATTTATTTTATTTATCTCTAGTTATGTATTGATACTATTTATTTATTTTATTTTTAGTTACCATTGATCCTCTTTATTTGTTTATGTCATTTACTTTATTTCTGGTTAGACATTGTTCCTCTTTATGTAATCTATAATCATATTATTTAAGTTATCTCATGTTTTATCAAAATTATATTTATTTAAAGTTCTTGCGTTAATTCTTATTTTATTTTATTTTATAATAATTTTAATATTATTTTTATATATAATTGAAAGAAATACATATAAAGTTAAAGTAAGTATATTTTATGAAATTGGATAAAAGAAAGTTACCTATATACTCTATTATTATTTTACTAGTTGTATATGTTTGAATGATGTGTACAAATTATTAATTAAGATAAATATGACATATCTTGATGATCATTATGTTATGTGAATCTTGAAGATATAAAGTGTATGTCTATTGTGAAAGAGTCTTCAATTTCAAAAAGTTGAGACCAAGTTAATGTATGAGTGTCTGTATTTGGGGAGCCACAATTTAATACACTTTGGAATGAAAAGACATGGACCATGGTGTGGTCTAAAGAAGTATTTCCAAGTAGTTGAATATATGGATAATTTAGAATAATGTCCTGGACTAGAATATTTTACATGCCAAGCTTGATACTATTGATACCTACTTAGCATCATCAATGTTAGGTAGTTAGTATATATCACTTTTATTGACAGATAGTCAGAATTCTTGAGAAAAATACTTATGATTGTACCAATGTTTTTCTATGAGAAATATTCAACTATCTAATCACTTCTCACGTAACTTTTGATGTTAAGAATAAATCATCAAAAATGGTATATGGATACAAAGTAGGATTGAGTCTTGTGGTTGTGGATCAAGTCATAGGACCCCATTATTTATATTATATGTTAAGTTTATTAAAATTGATATTTATATGAGATTATATTATGATTGATGTTCTCTCTAAGAAAATCTTACTATTTAAAAAAAGTATTCACCAATTCTAATTAAAAAATAATTAATTACAATAGCTTTCTAATAAATAATAACAAAAACAAAGAGATAAGAAGATAAGATTACATTTAATGTAATCATTACCTTTTAAATAAAAAAATAAAGAAGATAAAATAAGATAAAAACATAAATATTTGTTCATTAAATTAATGTAATAATAATTTTAAATACAAGTTTAAAAATAAAAAACAAATTTTTAAATAAGTGGGGTTAAGTGAAGGTAAATAAGTGAAGTTAAGTGAAGGTGGGTAAAGAGAAAAAAAACGAGAGAGAAACAAGACAAAGAGAGAGGAGAGAAAAGGATAAAGGAGAGGGAGAAAGACACGGAGAGAGAAAAAGAGACAATTAAGAAAAAACTCATTGCTTTCTGCATATTGCTTCATGTATTTAATAAATTTTTAATATGTCACAAATGTTTTTATTATTTTTATTTTAAAATTTATTTATTAATCAAAAATATCTTAATCATATTTATGATATTTTTAAAAGATATGATATATTTTTATTTTTCTTAATAAAATGTTGATAATTGTTTCTTGAATGTGGATAATTATTTATTTTATTTTTCATTAGTTTGCTAAAATGGGATATTTTACTATTAAGATATTTATAACTTATACTATTAATTTTAAAAATTCAATTAAATATATTGTTTTTAAATATTTAATTTTGTGATAACAAATTCAATGTTGGTTTAAAAAAATACAAGGCATTTTTTAATATTTATAAGATTATTTTTTATTATTTATCAAAAAGTTTGTTAATATATATATAATAGAGAAAAAGTGAAATGTTAAGAGCTTTTTTTTCAGTTATACTAGCTTACTTGAGAGAGAGGAAAAAATTATTGTGTGTGAAAGAGAAAAAAAATATTTAATAAATAAATTTTAAAATAAAAATAATAAAGACATTCTTCATATATTAAGAATTTATTAAGTGTAAGAAGTAATTTTTATCTTGCAGGAAACAACTGTCTTAAGAAAATTAAGAAATTTTAAATATTTTAGAAATATTTATAACTTTATTTCTAATATGTCTTTCTAATTAAAGGTAAGGAAGAATTAGGATTAAAATCTTTTATATTAAACTTAATAAACTTATGTGTTTTTATTAACATTTTATTTTGATCTATATATTCTTTTATTTTTTTATTTTTATTATTTAATTTATATTTAGTTGCACACTCATCCTATTTATTTATTTTATTTTATATTTAGTTATGCACTGATCCTATTTATTTTTTTAATGTATCTCCAATTACACTTTGGTCTTATTTATTTATTTTATTTTATATCCAATTATGCAGTGATTCTATTTAATCTCTAGTTAGGTATTGATCTTGTTTATTTTATTTTATTTATCTCCAGGTACAGTACTATTTATTTTATTTATCTCTAGTTATGTATTGGTACTATTTACTTATTTTATCTTCAGTTAAGCATTGATCCTCTTTACTTGTTTATGTCATTTACTTTATCTCTAGTCACGAATTGATCCTCTTTATATAATCTATAATCATAGTATTTAAGTTATCTCATGTTTTATCAATATTATATTTATTTAAAGTTCTTGCTTTAATTCTTATTTTATTTTATTTTGTAATATTTTAAATATTATTTTTATATATAATTAAAAGAAATACATATAAAGTAAAAGTTATCAATGTTAGATAGTTAGTATATATCACTTTTATTGGCAAATTGTATGAATTTTTGAGAAAAGTAATTATGATTGTGTCAATATTTTTTATGAGAAATATTCAACTACCTAATCATTTTCCAGGTAATTTTTTATGTTCAGAGTAAATAATCAAAAGTGTTATATAAATCAATATGTTTGACAAAGTGGGATTGAGTATTGGGGTTGTGTGCAAGTCATAAGGTACCCTTGTTTGTATTGTATGTTAGTATTATATGTTAAGTTTATTAAGATTGATATTTAATTTATAAAGATCTCACTCCTTTAATATTTTTCTTTCTTATTACCTGTGGTATGAGTAGAAGCTGAACTTATTCAGTAAAATTATTTAGGAAAAAAATAATTAAGAGATTTCTCGGAAAAGTTGATTCATGAAGAACCTAGATCTATTATCTTTAGAATATATAAAATATATGAATAATTTTCAATTTTAATGTAAAATTCTTATTATTGTAAAACTTATATGTTTTTATAATATATTATGAATAATTATGAAGATATAAAATATTGATATATATTAGATTATTTTATGATTAATGTTCTTTTTAAGAAAATTTTACTTATAAAAGAATTATTCACAAATTCTAAATAGATAACAAATATTACATAGTAATGGGGTTGTAACACAAACAATCCCAATCTCCTTCCCTGGCCTCGCTCGTAAACCAAGAAAAAATATGAAAAATATCTATAAATTAAGAATAAATAAACTATCCTATAAACCAAACAAATATGTACATCCCCAAATTAAACTAAAGTATGAATATAAAGGACATTTATGTTCTTATTCTCTTATTTCTTGAATTTATGACTCAAAGTTTGAATTTATGTTCTTATAATATCATAATAACATTCATATCAGAAATATGAGATATTTATCAAATTTTCATAAAAAAATATTTTTTATCATAATATCTGTATGGACAGTTATATTTGAAAATAGTAGCTAATATCGCTGACACGAAATCATCGTTTATGAAGAATTTTGATACTTTTAAGAATTTTTTTTATTTTTAAATTAAAATTAGATTATGAGTTTTGTCCTTAAATTTTGCATCCCTCAAAAGCTGCAATAAAGAAACAATTGCTAACAACTTAGAAAAAGTGCTCTGAAACATTTGCATCAATTAAATTTTTGTATAGTAATGATTCAAAGCAATAACGGAAACTCTCACTCACTCTTCACTCACTCTCAAGAGGATCTCATAGTCAACTTTTTGACGTCACATTCCACTAAGCGTCAGGTTCCAACGTTACCAACACACTCACGTTTTTAACTTTTTTCTAACATTAACCGTTGAACCTCACGGTCCCACTCCACTACCACCGCACCGCCACATTTCAAAAAAAGTTACGGCTATAAACGCAGTCTTTTCCCAACGGCTCCATCACACCAATCTACATTTACACTTCCTGTCAAACCAAATCTCACTGCACTCTCTCAAATTCACATTCAAATTCAAAGTCATATTCATGGATTGTTTTTCTTCCCCTTATCACCATAACCACCACCACCGGTCTCGAACCAAGTCATCGTCGCGTTCGGTTCGCAGAGACGAGAACTCGGTTCCGGTGGAGCCTCTTCGAATTTCATTTGACTGCGATCAGTCACCACCGGCCACGAGAGCCAAGCATTCGTCGCCGTCTATCATCCGATCTCCGACAAGCTCTCTTCCGCTCAGGGAGCTTCTCCTTCTCTCACCTTCTTCCGCGCGGAGGTCTAAGGCGCGCTTTGACGAGGAGGTGGCGGATGCTGCAGGAGTGCGGCGGCGCTGCAAGAACTGGGCGGTGTCGCCGAGGAGCTCCCGGCGGTGGAGGCGCGAGGAGAAAGAGGGAGGTCCGGTGGAGGAGGCTGTGAAACAGAAGAAGAGAAGACACAGTGGAAGACACAGGAAGGAGAGGCTGAGCTTGGTGCCTTTTCAACCACCTTCAACTTCATCTCCAAGTATGAATAAATGCAGTGTTCCTAATTACTAGGTTTTAGAGGTTATAAATGTTAGTTATGAATGCTCATGAATTCTATTTAGCTTATTTAAGTAATTAATCTAACTAATGTTTGATGGTAAAATCTACATTCCATTAATGAGTAAGATAACTAAATTTAACTGAATTTTGTGATTCTTTGAGACAGGAACAGATTTTTGCATTTTGAAGGTACATGTACAGAGACACGAAACTAGATTTTGTATAACTAAATTTGGTGGTTTGTATTATAATGTATTTTCTGTTCATATCTGTTCATTCTGTTTTATTTTTCTTGCGGACACTCTTTGAGTAAATAACTTTTGACTCTCATGAGTTTTAATAAGGAAATTCAGATTTGGTATTTTTGGTATTGTACATTTGGCGAAGTAAGTCTACTGTTATGGAATACCATATTCATTAGTTTGAGAGATTTGTGTAACTAAATTTAACTAAGTTAAACTCTTGTTAGTTGCCCTGTTTATTTGATTTCATTTAATGTTATTTTGAAGCATAGTATAAATGGGTTGATGCGTTTGTTTTTGTTTGATGTTTAGAAGCTGAAGAAGAGGATGGGGGTGATCTAGATCGTGTTGGGGAGTTCATCACTGATTTAATTATGTGGAGAGATGTTTCGAAATCGACCCTTTGGTTTGGTTTCGGATGTCTTTGTTTCTTGTCTTCTTGCTTCACTAAAGGGATCAACTTTAGGTCTGCTGTTTTTCTCTCTTGGTGCTTTTTCTCTTTTTGTGTGTCACTCTAGTAGAAGAGTCTGACACGTTCCATAATCCCCATTTCAGCATTTTCTCGGCCATATCGCGATTGGCAATTCTCTTGTTGGGTGTTTCCTTCTTCTCAAACTCAGTTTTCCAAAGGTAATACAAGTTTACTTTGTCATGATGTTGTTTTTCTTTTAAAGCAATAGTAGTTTTGGATTTGAATGTACTTAAGGAATTTTGTGTGGTTGTGTTCAGAGACCAGACTGAGAAAAGGAGTTTTGCCAAGTTGAAAGAAGATGACATTTTACATCTTGCAAAATTGATTATTCCTGCATTAAATTTTGCAATTTCAAAGACTAGAGAGCTGTTTTCAGGAGAACCGTGCATGACCCTGAGAGTAATCTCTTAAACCAGAATCTTGGTTTCCTGATTGTTTGCAAAATTTCTTTTTGAGTGTTAAATCAGATTGCATTTTAACTTTTTGTTGCAGGTAGCTCCTTTCCTTCTACTTGGAGCGGAGTATGGTCATCTTATTACAATTTGGAGGCTCTGTGTCATTGGTGAGGACATCATGAACTCTTATGTGCCGGATTATCATGTTTTATAATATATTTTTGTTTTGACAATGCACATCTCACTAAATTGCTGTATACATACATGGGCAGGATTTTTTATCAGCTTCAGTGTACCAAAGCTTTATTCTTGCTACTCGGCTCAGATAAACCAGCGAAGTATAATTCCAGTCTCTTCTTATTAACAACATTTTAGGTTGATCCAGATTTGTATTTTACACTAAGGTTTTGCCATGCCATGCAGTCGAGTGCTTGAAATTGCGATTGTTGGACACATGGAGTGCTTGTACTCACAAAAAGAAAGTGGTCGCTTCAGTGCTTATCACCTTCTGGAATCTATCTACAATAAAGACTCGAATCTGCACAGGTAACTCTCCAGTAAGCTACTTGTTTAAGTAATTTTAACTTATTAGTCTGACCAACATATACTATTTTACTGCCTTTTGCAAAAGGAGGCATGAATATTTAAGCATCAACAGTCTCCAAAATTGTAATGCTAATTCTAGTCTCATCTAACTTGGAATATAAAAACACTGTTACCTGAATACACATTTTTGCTTCTTACATATTTACTTGGTGGAAAAGTGACCTTCAATAGATTCATTCTGTCTCAAAGTCTGGATGATATAATGTGACATGTACATTTTAAAACATTGTACTGGGAGTTGATTCTTATGATGTAATTTCCTTTGCAGCATTTATATTGCTTGTAATACTCAGATATTTCCGGCAAGATATCATGGAGCATGTAGAAGCTGACGAAATGGCAGAGAAGGAGCAGCATCAGGCATTGGTGGTGGTGGCAGAACCTGAGGAAGAGGAAACCCGGCATGCACTAGTGGTTGCTGAACCAAAGCGCCAGTGCTAGAAACTTTCTTCATCCAGCCATTTCTTTACACTGAGCACGAATGTGTAGCTTGCAAACACAGATGGCTCATTTCTTTGCAGTTTAAAATTAACAATAAAACGTGCTTTCAGAATCAGCCAATATTTGCAATGGAAAGGCACTAATAGTCCTAGTCATCCTGTTCAATAAATCATGTATTCATTCATTTCTTGACCACTTATAGCACGAGTGTATCCTTCACCGAAAGGCATGTCTTTGTAGCTAGGTAAAAAATAATTAATGTACTTTTATTGTACAAAATTATTCAAGTTAGTGCGCACATGCATTAAATATTAATAATTCATATACAAGGAAATCTAGCTGACGTCTAACATGCGACTGAGTTATTCAAGAGTGAGAAGCTTCATATTTGCTGCATTAACCTTCCATTTCTGATTAGTTAGAGTCATCCTATACCTGATCATTTCTATCAACAATTTGTAGCTTGTAAGAGACAATATGTTTCATGTTGTATAAGAATAGAAACTTAATCTGATAGAGACCATTAAAGTCAATCTAGTGGTGCGAAGAGGATTGGGTAGTAGCACCCTAGCAAAATATGAGCCAAATTTTCAAGAGTAATATTCCATAGTATTTCGTAGTATTGTCAAAAATGACAACTTTTTATAATTATCGAAATAGGTAAATCGTGTCGGCTAGGTACGATCTTTAAATGAAAAAATTGTATCAGTTGGACATTATTTCACTCAAATAGAAAGAAATCATGTTAGACGGACATGATTTTTGTTTGAATGGGAAAATCAGATAAGATATGTACGATTTCAATTATCTGATTAAGTAAAATCATATGAACAATTTGTTCATTGTTGCAACTAACATAATTTGTTCTTTGTTGAATCATCAAGTGCGGGCATATTGCTATGTCACTAAATTTATAAGAAAACTTGAAATAGTTTATTGCATAAAAAGTGTTGAAAAATTATTTAAATTAATAGTAAAAAAGTTAGTACGTATTTATTGTATATAGTGTTTGATATAAAATTAACACATGCAAAAATGGGAAAAATAGAAAACATTAATATTAAAAAGGAATAAAGAAGAGAAATTAAATGAAAATAATGGAGTACATTAAAATATTATTGCTTATAGGCACAATTTCCCTTATTTTGACTTTCATTATGACAATAAGTGCATTTTCTTGACTCATTTGAAATTGAATCATTTGGTTGTGTATATGTGAGTTGTAATTGGTCTTCCGGATTCATTTAGTCTCATGTGGGGAGATGGGTATAAAATTTGGACCTAGGTAAGGAGATCAATAATCTAGACTTTAAATTGAATGAAATTGTACCTCATAGGCCTTGCAAATGTTGTGGAGGCTATAGATGGGACAACAAACATGGTTAAGTATAAATGACAATATAAACAAACAACTATGACATACACACAAGGTAGCGGCCTCAGAACTTGAAGACAATCACACCACTATTCATTTAATTTAATTTGATTATGAAAGAAATAGGTTGGCCCCAAAGTTGGAGAGTGACTATTTGGTTGACATTAAACTCAGAATTTTGATAGTCATATCTTGCACATGACACATAACAAATTATTATTCATTTTTTTGTAGGAGGACAATAATATCTTCTGGATATATTTAGCCTGCTCATAACATGCACTCGTCCTTTTGTGTCTCATTCAGCAAATTAGTCTTTTGTTCTTTCGAATATTGTCTTCACAAGAGCAAATATCAGAAGTGATCATGCACCCCTCAAAACAAAGTTTATGCATTTAGTTAGGTTTGTTGTCATACGGCCGAAGCTCTTGTTGCCCTTGCCAAATGCTTGTGTTCATTTTTCTAGTGATATTTAATTGATCCAAGACATTGCTTGTTATAATTTTATACATTGCTGATAATTTTGTCATAACATTTAGTTGTTTCATTTTAAAATATGTAACAATGTGAAAAAATAAATAAGTTAAAGGACTCAAACAATTCATAAATAATTGCTTGTTATAATTTTATACATTGCTGATAATTTTGTCATAACATTTAGTTGTTTCATTTTAAAATATGTAACAATGTGAAAAAATAAATAAGTTAAAGGATTCAAACAATTCATAAATAATTACCTACGGATCGGTAGGTAGTACTTATAAATTTTTTCGTAGATAATATTAACAATTAATTTTATTAAAATTATTATTATTACTATTACTAACATTGTTAATATTTTTAATAGTAATAATAATAACAATAATAATATTTTTTATTATTAGTAGTATTATTATCAATAATATTAATATTATTATTATTATTAACATTGTATAATATAATTAATTACCTACATATCCATACAAGACAATGTGTAAAAAGATTAAATTAAATAAAAACAACAATGACATGCACACAAGACAGTGTGTAAATAGTTACATACAAATCTAAATTTGTATTACCTACATATTCCTAAATAATCTTAGCCAATTTTTATATAGATAATATTAATAATTAATTTTATTAAATTTTTATTATTATTGTTATTAATATTATTAATATTTTAATAATAATAATATTCTTATTATTATTAGTATAATTATCAATAATATTGATATTATTATTAGTATTATTAACATTGTATAATTAATAATATAATTAATATTATATTTAATATTATTGTTATAAAAGATAATATTATTACTATTAATAATTATAGTGATAATATATTAACCTTATTTTTAATATTAGGGTTATTATTATTAATAATATAATTATTATTAATATTGTTAATAATATTATTTTCATTATTATTTTTAATATTTTTAATAATATTATTTTCATTATTGTTTTTAATATTAATATTAATGTTATTAATAATGATATTAATATTATTAGTATTATTATTATTTTAGTATTATTATTAATATAATTATTAATGATATTAATAATATTTTTAATGATATTAATATTATGATAAATATTATTATTAATATTATATTTACTAATAATGATAATAGTAATAATAAGAATAATGATAATAAATATATAATTACAATTTTGATATTAGTGTAATGGTTATAAATTATATCTATATACCGAAAAAGACTTGAGCCGAATCCCAGTTCAAATAAGACCATGGAGATTGACTCTTAACATTTGGTAAATAGAATTTTTTGTGCCCATGTTGGACACAGACAAATTGTCTTATTGTGAAAAAAAAAATAAAATATGATTGGAGACTGTTTCTTTATGCACCTTGAAGTCTTCTTAACACACCTCCAAAATTTTAAAATATTCTAACACTGTCTCTTTTATGATTACTGTTTTATTCTTAGGAGGTGGACGGATTGAACGTTGAGGATGGGTAGAACCTTGAAGATGAATGGATTGAGGTGTAGTGGGTGAGTGGCTGCGGTGGTTTGCATTATCAGTGGCGGTGGAAGAGTGGGAATAATAGTGGTGCAATGTCGTGTGAGGTAAATTAGGGTGTGTTCGATATATATTACGGAACAAGACTTCTGGAAGGCATTTGTGATTTTAAAAATGAGTTATGAAACTATTGATTCTGAAATTTATTTTAAGTTTTTCAAATGAGTCACAAAATGATTGGTTCTGAAATATAATTTTGAAGGTGGGATGTGTTACGAAAAACTCATTCTAAAATACAATTTGGAAACATTCCATTCCAGAATTAAATTTCAATGAAAAATCTCTCCCTCCCAAATTAAAGAAAATTGAACGAAATCTCTTAAATACATTACTAATCATTCAATATTATGCACAATTTTTTTTTTAACAGCTAAAAATAAAATAAATAAAAAAAAGTACTTAACGGGTATTTCAACCAATATAAAAAAAAAAGTCTAAACACAAAATACCACAGGTCAGAAACCATAAAGGTATAAACCGAAAAAATAAAAAGATGATACAAGAAAGTAAAAATAGAATGTCTAAAAACATGAAAGAGTAAGGGCTTAAACACTCACGAAACGCACGAATGAAATGAGGGGACGAAGATTTAGGATTTAGAGTTATTTCCGTTTTCACAGAATATTTTGGATAAGTTAAAATTTGTTTGGATACCTAAAGAAAGACTTGGAGTTACAGGAAGAAGCAGGGCATCTTTAAACTTTTTTCATTTAAATTAGAAAACAATATATACCGTACCGATGGTGAACAATTTAGTAAGGAAAGTGCATTTATTGAAATTTTTTACCGAAATAAAACCACTCTATCGATAAATGCATTACTTCTGCCAGAAAAATCAATCACTTAAATTTTTCCAAAGTTAGGACTACAGACATTTTGGAATGATGCTTCTGTACGCGATGTATTAATATGGTATGATGTGACATAGTTGATAAAATAACTTTGGCTTTTAAATGTGGTATAGATTCCACACTTGATTCGTGTTTACGAAAAAATGTTAGTAGAAACAACTCAATGTTTTAAATAAATTTTAATATTTTGTTTGATTTTAAATATGTATTTGAGTAAATATACATAATTATTGTAAAATATTCATTATGTAATAAATTATTTATTATATAATTTATGTATTTATTATAAATATTTTACTATATTTAAGAAATTTTTTTCGTAAATCTTCTTATACAGGGAAGAAAGAATTAATTTAAAATTTTTTGATGGTTTACTAATTTTAATTAAATTTTATATTCATCGATATTCACACTTTCCTCTTATTTCCATCTCGTATAGCTTTCCGTGCGCCGATCCAAACGCAACGTAAAAGATTAGTCATTAACTTCCTACAAAGAGATACCCTAGTTTATTCAAACAAGAAGTTCCAATTTTATTGTCCTCTTTTTGCACAATGAAAAAGAAATTTAAATCAAACCGACACTATAATCATATTACTAAATGTTGAGAATTAGTCATTTAACTTTTTTGCCATTTAACTCAAAATGATTTAAACGAGATAATGACAAAACTTTCCAAGAATTTTAACAATTTTCTTTTTTCCAAAGTGAGGAAAAAACGCTAAGACGTAACCCACTAAATTACCTCCGTAAGAGAGTCTGTACCATATTAGATGATAAAGATGCAAGTTTCCCTTGTGGAGTACTACAAAACCAATTAATTGATAACAATAATGATACTCTATCTTGAATGTGTGATAACGAATTCCTCACAATTACATCTCTGTAACTCTTAAGCATGTGATGGCTCTATTAGTATGTCCATGACTAACTTTATCAATCTTTAGATAGTGATGGTTCCTTGGTTTACAAGCAGCATTTGGTGGGGTTTAAGGGCTCATTGTGGGTCTTCTATTGGAACATTGACACTTGTTCTACAACTGTCTTTGTTGAAACTGATTCTTAGTTAGCTTTTCATTTCCTTGATGATTATATTGTATAGTTGATGCAACATTTAGTAGTTGGAAATGCTAGGAGGATAAAATATCAAAAAATCTTCGACAGTTGACTACGTATGAACCACATAAGTGAACTTGATGTCAAATTCAATTCAAAATCTTTAAATATAACTTGCAGATCATTCTCACTTATATATGTTGCTGAACATGTCAGTTTTACCTAGTGTTAAGACCTCATATTTGTACTTCTTGTCTAATATTAGTATTTGGATTTTCTTTTTGAAGTTCCTTCCTTTATTTCCTGTCTTTTGAAATATGAAAAAAGGTTTGGGGTTTGGCTGTGGGCTTTTGCCCCTCCTACTTGTAAACCAAAGGGACACAGATAAGGAAAATAGAAGAGAATGTAAAGCATTTCTTATTATACAAGTCAATATATTTTGACATAATTTAAATAGACTGACTCTAATTAATCTAAACTCCTACAAAAAGGTGATGCAGGTTATGCACAATTACAGCTCCAAAACTGCTAAACTTGTTCCTAAAGGTAGACTAATAATGACAAATTCCTAAAAATGCTCTAACAAAGAACACTCATTCAGTAAGGATAAACTAGACAGAGGAAGATATAATTATGTCAAGTGAACCATACTGTATGCAGGAATTTTGTGAATTCCAGCCTCCATTATTTCCCTCCTCAGATCAGCAGCATGATCCCATCTTTCCTTCTCCGCATTCATGCTTGACAATAGCACATATTGGCCACAGTGTTGTCTCTGCAATTTAAGCATTTCTTTTCCTATTTCTTCTCCTAGTTCTATAGCTCCATGAATCCTGCATGCACCAAAAAAGGCTCCCAAAACAGATGCATCAGGCTTAAAAGGCATATTTCTTATGATCTCAGCAGCTTCTTCCACATACCCTGCTCTACCCAAAAGATCAACCACACATCCATAGTGCTTCATTATTGGCTCTATTCCAAAGTCCTGCCACATTGATCCAAATAACTCCAATCCTTCCCTGACAAAATTTCCACGAGCACATGCTGTTAGAACTGCTACAAGAGTAATGCTGCTTGGTTTCAATCCATGAAGCTTCATCTCCTCAAACATGTCCAGAGCCTCCTTCTCTCTACCATTGCTAGCCAACGAAGAAATCATTGCATTCCAAGTGCATACCTTTCGGACAACCATTTCTCTGAAAACCTTCTCAGCATAACTCAAGCGCCCCATCTTCCCATAAAGATTTATCAACGAAGTTCCCACATTTACTCCTAAATTGGCCTCATTCGTCACTACATATCCATGAACTTGCTTTCCACAATCAAGAGCCGCTCTACCGTCCAAATTGGCACAAGAAGAGAGCACACTAGCACAAGTAGCCTCATTAGGCTTCACCAAACCAAGCACCACGTCCTCATGACTCATCATCTTCCCGAAAAACCGAATCGAGGCACCAAAATTCCCGTTCAAAGCAAAACCATTCACAACAGTTGTCCATGAGAAAACATCCCTTTGGGGCATGCGTTCAAAGAATGCCACAGCAGCCTCCATCTGCCCATTTACGGAAAAAGCATTGAGCATTGCATTGCACGCAACAGTGCAAAGCATAGGAAATTCCTCAAACATCCTGTGTGCATGAGGAAGGAGGTGGTTTCTTGCATAGAGGGCAAGGAGAGAGGTGAGAATGAAGGGGTCAGACAAAAGGCCACGCTTGAGGGTTTGTGAGTGAAAGGAAGTGCCCAGAGGAAGAGGGGAAGATTTGAGAAGGGGAGGGAAAGTGTGACTGTTGGGTGGAGCTTGGTTTGCAAGCATATTAGTGAAAAGAAAAACCTTGTGTTTGTGTATATGATAGGCACTGATGAGGGCGTTGTAGAGGAGAGTAGGCATCCATTGATCACTTAGTTTTGATGATGGAGCATTTGGACGATGAAGGAGGTGCCCATTGGTGATTATAAGGGAATGAATTTGCTTCATTTGTTTCGGAAGCTTCTTGCACCATTGTGTTAGTTGCAGCAAAAAAACACCTGAGTTACTCATATAGCACTAACTCTGTCAAAAGTTGGAGACCTAATAAGGGAATTGGAGAAACATTGTTGCCATCTTCAATGGCGTTTTGAAATCACACAAATTCTAGAATTTTCCTTTGAAAAGGTTATAACTTGAAATTCTTAGAGAATAGAAAAATTGCCACTCATGCTAAAGACCCAGTTGAGGAATTGGAGAAAAGCTTGTTGCTTTAGGACTTCGATTGCGTTTTGAAATCAGAATAATTCGAGAACCGCATAGTAACAGCGTGAATTTCTAAGAACAAAAAAGTGTCACCCGTGTTAATCTTGAATATTCAGACAATTTCATAAGTTTGAAACCTTAACCCAGTTCAGTTTTATTGAAATCACTTTCTAATATAATTTCAGTTTCATGCATTTTGTCCAGAAGTGGAGAAAGATTATTGTTTTAGGTTTTGAAATTGCCTTTTTAAAACAAGAAAAAGTGATTTTTATCTAATTTGCAAGGAAAAAAATGTTGAACTTGAAACGGTGCGTTTTGATATTTGTTTGGTCCCAAGTTAGTGTTTTGCTATAAAAGCGAAAAAATCACGTTTTTTTGGAGGGTAAAATTGGAGAATGGACGCTATCGGGAGTGGGTGTTGGGGGCTGTGGAAGTGGAATCCGCTACCGCAGTCTCGACGGCGTCGTGTACGCCGCAATACGGGTTCGGCGGGTGCAACCGGCGGAGGTGGTTACCGGTTTCCGTTTAAGCAAGCTGTGACCGCCGCCTCCCTCGCCCTCACCGGCGACACAATCGCTCAGCTTAGCAACCGTTGGAGGAAAGCGAAGGAGGGTGGTGAGAATATGTCTCAGGTGAGCACAAAGATAGTAACTTGGGATATTGTTAATTCAATGAAGGGATGAAAAAAATGATGGTGAAATGTGTGAAAATGTATGATATTTTCTTGTAAAGCATGGTTAGTTTCACGTGAAATTAGTATTGTCCGTTGCTTCTTTGAATTTTAGAAGAATTCTTACCTTTTCGGAGTCTTGTTTATGTAAAATTAGAATGCTTGAAGGTTTCTAACTGAAATTTTTTCAGTGTTACTGCGATGTCAGTTTGATGAACTTATCAAGTTGAGAACCGTATATATGTGTTTTTAGTCACAATTGGTTACTGTTTTATCTGCTATATCTACAGATTCTATACTTGTATTAAATAGATACATATCCAATACATGTCAAACACAGAGATAAACAGAGATGTCTTTTTTTTTTAATGTTTATAATGTTGAAGATACATACCTAAATGCATATGAATTTATAAAACATGATAACATGATAGTTGTATAATTGCAAATTCAAATTAAGAACATGCTTCTTGAGCATCACTATGAACAATTAAACTTGTTAATCATTATCATCGTATATTCTTCTTATTATTGCCTACAAATAAAAAATTGTATCAATTTCATTTCTTTCTTGAGATCATCCACAACAAAGACAATTTTCATCAAGAGGCAATGATTCCACGTTTTTATGAATATGCTTCTATGTTTCATGTTACTTTATTAGATTTCCATAATCTTTTTAAAGGCTTGCATAATTTATAGATACATATTGATCAAGGATCCAAAAGTACATTAGATATAGATATGTGAAGCAAATTAAAGCATTGTTTCCTAGGTCAGAAACCATGTGCAATATCTTTTGATCATGTTGAGATGGTGGATTAGAGTTTTTTCTTTGCAATAATAATGCTTAGCGAAGATACTTAGAGGGTTTGTTACTATTAACCAAAAAGGGCTGTTATAGGATGAACTGTGGAGGCACCTTTCAGACCATGATTGGCTACGAGCCCTCCGAATGACTTCCTATGGATTCCTTTTGTATGGTCCTGGTTCTTATGCCTGGTACCAGTGTCTTGACCACTTTCTCCCCAAACCAACGGTACAGAACGTAATGTTAAAGGTACTATGCTTCATTCACAATTATATTTGATCTAATTTACTGGAGCTAGCAGGAGTTAAGCGTATGATACCTTTTATGTTTCTCTTTGTTTCTTCTTCACTTCTGGCAGGTTTTACTAAACCAGATTGTGTTAGGTCCATGTGTCATTGCTGTTGTTTTTGCATGGAACAATTTATGGCAACGGAGACTCTCTGAGCTTCCAGAAAAATACAGAAGAGATGCTCTTCCAACATTACTTTATGGTAATTTTTGTTGTCTAATTATTATGTATCACAGCTTGCTCTTGCATATTTTACATAGGTTGATGCTAGTCTTTGTATCTTGTCTCTGCAGGTTTTAGATTCTGGATCCCTGTCAGTGTATTAAATTTCTGGTGCGCATCTTCATATCCTTCAATTTAATCTTCTGTTTATGTTTACCGTTTTCTCTTTCTTATTGAATTGGTTCGCTTTTGGAAATCCCAACTGCAATGCAAAAAAGCAAAAGGGTTCTCTTACCAACTTGCCATAGAAAATGCTCTGTTATAAATGAGAAAGACATTTGCATCTGAATAGAACCATGAAATCTTAAGCTGAGCAATTTGAACAAATTCATTCTTAAGACATCTTCGTAGAATGAGTGATTTTTGCCTATCAAATATTCCTACAGTGTTGGGAGGAGATTGATACTTCCACCATTTTGTTGCTACCTAATCACAATTTATAAAGATATGTCCTGTTATTCTAAATCCCTTAGTAGAAATAGAAACTGCTACTAAGGCAACTTTCAAGTTGTAACCAACTGTGACTAAGGTCCTGTTATTCATGTTGAATTTATCTAACATAATGAGCAATGATGTCAAACAGGTAGTACAGTACAACATTCAGATTTGCAAGCTGCTTTTATATCGTGCATGTGAAGTTTCTTCCCTTGCTTTAGTGAATGCCAACCTTATAAAAAAGCTACACAGTTTTGAATGGAAAACTAGTGAATTGATCATCGGTCAGGCCATTCAACGAAAAATAAATAACATTGGATGATCACATAACCAGTGAAAAACAGTGGTGGAGAACTGGTTTGAACCGCTTGTTTTTCTTTTTCTTTTTCTTTTTTATTTCAAACTTAAAAAAGACTTCTTTTACAAAGTAAAAGCTCAATGCCAACTTACATTTTCTTTGTAAATATATATTTAATTAATTATTTCTGGTACAACCATGGTTTCATGGTCTGATTAATGAGATGTGAACTAGTTAGTTAGTAGTAGTACCCTCACCAGTTCAAGGACTACTTAGATTTTTAAAACCTTGTTGAACACTGATAATCTACCCTCCATCTGCAACTAGTTCTTATTATTAAGGTTCCCTTTTCTTTTCAGTTGAATTCAAGATCAATGACATGCTAGTTCTTTTTTTAGGCTTTAATTTTGTTTTATGTTACATACGTAAGTTGAATACGATGAAACACAAACATTGTTTTTGTTTTAAGTGGCCGAGTTTTGGATACATCACCATCCGAATGACACATGTTGGATATTCCTCGCTAGATGTTTATTCGAAAAAATATATTTGTTTATTTGTTGCCTTGTACACTCAAGTTGACACATACGGCTTAAACACATATATGCATAGACACTCAAAGAACACCAATATTATATAAATATTCAATTTCTTATTTAATATTGGGAAACAGGTCAGCTTAACGAATAATTTTAAAATATTAAAATATAATGTCTAAAGCTTTTTTCTGTGAGTATCATTATCATAGAAAAGAAAAGAAAACTAGGCAAGTTGTTTTTGACTTTTAAGAAGGTGAATCTTTCTTGAAAGATATTATTCATCTTGTTTTTTGAATTTTTATGCATTCTCATGTAGAAATGATCCAATCCATAGTGCAAACTTCTTGTTTTATTTAATGTAAATAACATTTAACTCTCCACCTTTTAAATCCCTTGATGGTGGATTTATTCTACAGGGACTTGTGATCATGTAGGTGTATAACCATGATGAACATCACTCATGTTGAGCATACTTAATCATCTAGTTATTTATGGTTTGAATTGTTTACATAGCCAGTCTTACATTCCTTGGCTATTTTTGTGGTGTATGAATATAGGGTGGTGCCTCTTCAAGCTCGAGTGGCTTTCATGTCAATGGGCTCAGTATTCTGGAATTTCTATTTGTCATCAACAATGACCAAGTAAATTTCATGGTTTACCAGCAATTTGCTCTGTTTGCAATTTCTACCTTGTGAGGTATGCTGTGAATACTTAACTTTTCTTTACCTTCTATAAGTCTGATGGTTACAGCTATTACTTCAACTTTTGTCTTTGTAGATTAATCAGAATCTGATACTGTTGAGGAAAATTGTGGAAATTACGACTTGGAAGTTGGATGTTACTGTCATATGCATGAAGAGATTGTGATATGAAAAAATAATTACATTTTTTTCTCCATTGCTGACAATTGTCAACTTTAACTTTCATATGAAAAGTTATAGTTAGCTTTCAAGAAGGAATGCTATATTTTTGGATAATTTTGTGTACGTTGTTATGGATGATTGTTGAATCTGATTATCAGAAAACGGGAACAGTGTGCACTATATAGAATTAATTGTAACTAAATCTAATTAATTATAATTAAAGTTTATGGTTTGACTGTATGTTAAAATTATCACAATTTATTCTTTACACTATCAGATCATTTTCCGACTGCGTTTTTGTAAATTTTCTCTACAGAAATTCACACAGAAGTAGAAAAATATCTTTAATTATTTTTTACATAAAAATATATTTTTATTTTAAATTATTGAAACACTCATTCACTAATTAGCAAATAAAGAGTAGTTATATATTTTTTATTAGTTTTTTAACATGGAGATTTATTTTAATTTCTATTTTTTAATTTTTGAAACAACCATTGGCTTATTACCAAATAAAGAGGTATTACACATTTTTATTCAACAAATGAATTGGATCAGTATGCATATTTGTAAGACTCCTAGGTTAAGACAATTGTATATAAATTTAAAAAATAAAAAGCAAAAACATTTGAAATATAGTTTAAACAAAAATAATCAATGAAAATAATGTAGCAATTTTTTTATAATAATATAATTGAAGTAATTTCGTAATTTAATATCACTAAAATAGATATAAATATATTTGATAATAAATCTAAATAACAATATATATAATAGATATAAAAATTATCATTAAAATAGTGTTAATAAATAAAATATTATATTATTACTATTCAATTATTAATGACTTCAAAAGGTCCTGAAATTATAGAACATTCATAAAATATAAATTGATTACGTATTGTATAAAATCAGAAGTTGTTTAAGGTTTAATTGATTCATTAAAAAAAACTATACACTAACTATAATAAATTTAATTATTATAATTAAATCTTAAATTATGATTTAAAAAACGCAATAAATTAAGCAAGAAAACGTTGATGTAAGGTAACAAGGAGTGAAGTGAAGATCAATCTCCCAATTCAATCGATCGCTCCTCCCTTCGACTCACCGGGCGCGATCAACACCGTACTTCTCTATCATTACATTTTCTTCATTCCCAATCGATAATCATCTTCAAAACTTTAGCTAATTTTCTCTTCTTTAACCTAATTTTATTGAATATATTAGGTCAAAAAAAAAAAAAAAATTGGCTACTGAAGAACTTGGGGCTATTTTTTGTGAGTCCCTGCCCAAATTGAATTAACTCTTCGTTTCTTCTTAGAAGAAAGCACTAATAAATAAGTTTCTACCGTTTGATTTGATTATACTACTGTCATGGTTTTAAATTGCGGTTGTGGCTTTGCTGGTTTCTTGAATTTGCAGGAAGATTGTGGATGATGCAACTGGGGTTGTGAACCACAGATTAAAACCATGAATACCCATAAAAGAAAGTTGCTAACTTGTCGAACCTTTGGCCCTTTACGTGGTAACTCAATTATTGTTGTGTAATCAATAGGCAAACCAGCAGCTTTATAAGTGTGTTATAACTTATTGTAGGTAGAGGATGATTTATTATTACACCATTTTTATCCAAAATAGTGTAATCGGTTCAAAAATTTAGTGGAAAGGTGTAAGTTTTAAGTGTGTTTTTTTCATCGAATTAAGTGAAGATTCTAGGGAGTGTGTAGTTTTGGTTCCATGGTTGTAGTTCCGAAACACTATACACGCCAGTGAAGTGTGTTTCAGTATTCTCTCTATCTAGATTCTTTGATTTCTTGACAGTGCTGTGTACTCATGTCTTTTTGAACCTTCAATGTTTTGCCACTCATTCATCTATGTTCAGGCTTCGATTCAGTGCGGACCTTGAATTTTGAATTTCTTCTAAAACTTCAAATCTCCCTTGCCCCTTTTTCTGGTTTAGATTTGGTTCTTTTCTAAATCATGGGGTGGTACAGAAGGGGAGCTCTTGATCACTTTCGCATATTGGCTTCAAGATTTGTTCCTCAAAATCCAAGTTTTCGGCATAGTTTTAGTTGCCAATCTTGGTATTTGGATTCAGGCTCCAAAGGATCTAGAGTTAATGGGTTCTCTTCATGGTGTTCAATTCCTCAGAGACTGCGGACACAAGGTGTTGTTGGAGTTAATGGGAACTTTCACAATCTCTTTCCTTTGGGGGCTAAGAGATTTTATTATATTGATCCCTCTAATGTGCAACATTTCAAGCCAAGGGGGCTACGGCAGTGGTTTAAGAATTCCAACCATGTTTTTGTTGTGATGGTTGGTTCAGGGATTTTAATCACTGTGTATTTTGGGAACCTGGAAATGGTTCCTTGTACCAAGCGAACCCATTTGATTCTGTTGTCAGAAGCCTTGGAGAGGAGACTTGGGGAGAACGAGTTTGAACGAATGAAAACCACTTTTAAGAAGAAGATATTGCCTCCTATACATCCTGAAAGTGTGAGGGTGACAATGATAGCTAAGCAAATAATTGATGCATTACAGAGAGGGTTGAGGAAGGATAAGATGTTGAATGATTTGGGGTCTACATCAGATCATACTGTGCTGGTTGAAGGAGATGGAAGGGAGACATTGAGTGCATTGGCTGGGAGTGAAGAGAAGGTTGAAAGGAGTTGGCACATTCTTGATGAGGAAAAAAGGTGGAAAAATGGTCAGGAAAGAGGGTCAATAACTACTACATCACATTTGGAGGGATTGAATTGGGAAATTTTGATCGTGAATGAGCCAGTTGTTAATGCCTTCTGCTTACCTGGTGGAAAGATAGTTGTGTTCTCTGGTTTGTTTGAGCATTTCAAAAGTGATGCCGAAATAGCAACTATTATTGGGCATGAGGTATTATATTTGTGTTTGGTGTAAGTTTAATCCTTGTTTTTGCAGTTTAATATGCCTAGCGTAGGAAACTATACAACTTATTAATTTGTTATTTGCACATATGATATGCACACATGTCAGTTTACATAGACTTTGTTGTTAATTAGGTTGGACATGCTGTGGCAAGACATAGTGCAGAGGGGATTACAAAGAACATGTGGTTTGGTATTCTACAATTGATACTTTATCACCTTGTCATACCTGATATTGTCAACATAGTCTCGTCCCTTTTCTTCCACCTACCTTTCTCCAGGCGGTATGCTTTGTTCAATGTTTCTTTAAACCAATTTATTTTCTGTAGGGTTTGTTGATATATGTTGAATTGTGGAGCAACGTTGCTGCAGCTGCTTTCTTTGCCTTTCAATAAATTGTTTTGCCAGACGAAACAGAACTAATAGTTTATAACAATTTGACTGTTGAACCTTATATTAATTTTTTCTTACATGTTAAACATAATTTCAACTTCTGATAGCAATTAATTTTCTGTAAATCGATTAAGATTCTATTACATTACAGGAGAAGAGGGTAAAGAAAAACAGAAGCAGTTCAAGCTTAATTACTGCGAGGAATCTATATGCAAATTGCATGCTTACTATTAGTTTGAGTGTAACTTGAATAAATATTGTATCCTGATGTATAGTCTTTTGTACCATTGGTAAGATGAATCAGCTGATATAGATACAAGTTGAATGGCACTGTTGATATTGGTTGCTGTTGCACAACTACAATCAATAATTTTCATTTCCAGTGAGATTCCTAATCACAATAGAGTAGAAGAACATACCATTGATTTCTGGAACAACTTACATGGTATTCGTGACAGTATCTCTAAATCTAGTTGATTGCTATGACTCCAACTAGTCTAGAGATTAACTGGAAAAAAAAAATACCATTCACCATTGGTCTATTCAATGCATAACAATCATGTGAATGACTTGTAATTTATTCACTGTTTTTAGGATGGAAATAGAAGCTGATTACATTGGGTTGCTGCTAATTGCATCAGCAGGCTATGATCCCCGGGTGGCACCTAAAGTGTATGAAAAGTTGGAAAAAATTGCTGGTGGTTCTATCCTTATGGATTATCTTTCTACCCACCCTTCTGGTATACAAAGAGCAGAATTGTTAGCACAAGCTAAGATAATGGAAGAAGTATTTAGTATATATAGAGATGTAAAAGAAGGACATAAGATTGAAGCTTTTCTTTAGGACTCATCTGTTTGTTAGAATACTCTTTTCCAATACAAAAATATCAGAATTATCAACTAAACAAAAACTACTGCCTTTTTCTTGTGCCACTGTCGAAATATATCACGAAGTTCTCAATTGACAATCGATAATTTTATTTTTCCTCTTTTGAATTGTATTTCATACACTACTCTAACTAGTAAAAGAAATCAACCCGAACTATCTCAATCACCTATTTCTGTCAATCTATTTCTTTTATCTTTATTTCTAAATCAACTTTGATGATCTTTCTTTTAAATTTCTTTGTTAAAAATAAATTTATAATGCCATTTTAATTGTTCATTGAAAATTTAATATACAATTTATATATCCAAAGCTGTTTTATAATAATTTTAATTGTAATACAATTTAATATATTTTAAAATAATTATTATTAACCATTTTAATTATATAATAATATTTAATAATATTTATATTTTTCAACATACAAGCTGATATACAGTTTATCCTTAAAGAAAAAAAAAAAAAAAAAAAAAAAAAAAAAAATAAAAAAAAAAAAAAAAAAAAAAAAAAAAAACTAACTCGAACAGATGACTTAGAATTTATGTTATTTTAGTTATATTTTTCACGTAGAACTTCCAGTCAAAAGAATACCACTCATTTTGTAAAAGATTGCAATTTTGACTCACTCTTAGCTAAAAAATACTCAACTTCCACCGACTTTTTAAAATTGCAAAGCAATTACAATATTTTAGTTAAAAAAATAGAAAGGAATTTGTTAAACAGTTTTGTAACGACTAAAAAATTGAGTTTTTTTCGTACAGGTACTAAATTTAAAAATAATGTAAATTTTAATTTGAGCTTGATAGTATAGCATTGGTAGATTAACTCTTTGGTGTGTTGAGCCAATGAATTCAGGGTCAAATTTAATTATGAACAAGGCAAAGATTGACATATCCAGGGGATCAATGAAGTTACCTAAATTGGAGGTTAAAGAGTATAATAATAATTTTACTTTCAGATTATATACTTCATAAACTTTCCAAATAGTTTTTCCAATAAAATTGCATGGAAAGGTGGTTTTGGCATTTGCCACACTTTATGGTGTTGGCGAGGAAACCACAGAGCTGCAGGAAGAAAGAGGGAAAAAAGAGTCTTTTGAATCTTTCCTCCAGCGGTCTTGCTTTTGGAAGCAAGTTAAGCTGAGATTCGAGTCTACTTTGTCCCGTGAAATTAATGTGTGCGCTGCAACGTACGTATTTTGTAAAATAGAGTTGAACAATTTATTGATTGATTGATCTTACAAAACCGGAGTATTTTTAAGAAACATTAACTATAACAATCCATCGTGATTTCGACAACAGTTTTCAATTTTAAATGTTTGTATTTTGTGAGGATACGAATTAATCTGATTTATCGAAAATATTGCCTGAAAATTAAAATTTATATGCCATCACAACAGAAAAGCAAGATTAACTTAACATACATGATACATGTAACAATCAAATACTATGTAGAATTATAGTAATCGGGTAACTTCTTAGAATTCAGAGTTTAGACTTCCGTAATAAACATACTAATCTTGTGAATAGATTAAAACCTTTATGAGAACAAACAAACACTGAGGACAACTGGTGGCAAATCCCTTCTAATATGGAAGGCAATGAAAGTAACAAGCATGATTCTGCAGGGCAGGTTTGCTTTTAGGGGAATTCACAGACCTATACAAGCAAAACATTGAATCAGAACTTTAATGAGGGGGACGGGGGGTTTTGGCAGAAACCTAGAATTTAAGAGTTCAGGCATTCAGAGTTATATTACATTAAATTTTGATGTAGCAAAAAGAACCCAACTTTGGAAATCCCTACAATTTTGAGTATCATGACCCCTATACACAGAAAGATAACAGTCTAAAGAAGTTTACGTGAACATTTTAATTAATATGACAAACAAAAGGAAACTTTATTGGTACTTTGTTGCATTTCCAACTTATTTGCCTTTAGTTCATATGGATAAAAAATAGCAAGCCTTCTAATGATCTGAAAATAGGAAGGAAATAGAGTACAGGTGGTCTAAGTTTTAAGGTTCCCTTTCCGGAATCAACTTGCTCCTACAATGGCCAACTCAAATTTCCCAATTTTTTTTTCAGCTTCACATTTCATACATTGCAAATTTTTATGCAAAAGCTTGCTTCAATCTTCTTAACCCGAATGATATCAAACATCATCATTGCAATCTGATTAAAAGAGAAAGATCAGTATATTACACCTTAATTCCCCATGGTCCCTACAATGCATGACCACAACAGGCAAGAAAATCAAAGAAATTGAAATATAGCAATATGGTTATTAAACATATCAGTAGCTCTATCAAATAAGACATATAAAGAATACTCCCAAGTGTGCAATTAAGTAATTGTAGAAGGCATGGGCTAATAATAAACTCATTTCTACAAAGAGTTATTTTATCTCAATATTTTTTCGCACATTGAGATTTTTTATAAGAATAAAGATGCAAAAGATGCTCAAAATGGTTCACCAATAAAGATAACAAAAACCTCCAACTTAAACGAAAAAGTTTTCCAACATCACACGCAAATCCAGAAGCACACAAATGTGCTCTAAATAATGCTAAATAGTTAGTTATATATGCCAGGAATTTAATTTATTACTAGTAAAAACAAAATCTTGTTTCAAGCTGCACATCAAATCATAGAAAGTCCCCGCAATCCCATCTACGCTTCCTGATCTTCAAGTAGTCTGCTTTTGGCCTACATCCAAAAGGAGTAGGTATGGCTTCACTAAATGATTTAGTTAAATGGGTGCGGGCAAACAAATGAAGCAGGGAAGAAACCAATCCACCAATCTTACATACAAGATTAGTAGTTATAGCAACACATGGTCAAGCATCAGACAGACAAAATGCCTGGTGTCAATGAATATGGTGATATCAGATTACGCACGTATCTTGCACGCTTTGTCAAATATTAAATCTCGTACAAGAATTGATAGAAAACATACCCGAAAATTAATTGTAGAAAGAACATCATGGAATCCTAGAGATGCTAGCTACCTAATTCAGAAGAAAAATCCAATTGTCAGGAAATCACAATGAATGCAAACTAGTTAACCTAAACAGACGGATCACAAAGCCCAAATTTTCCCTAGCTCATTCTAATTTTTTTACCAAAAGAAAAAATGTACATATCTTCTGAATCCCTTCTAAACTAAATATCTGATCCACATTGAATATACCAAACAGCTTGAAATGTAGTAAGATTATTTGGGATTTGGCTCTTCAAAAAGGCATATTAGTGTTAGCCAAAACACAAATGATTTATAATTAGAAACGTTTAGTGCATGTTTTGATTAAATTCAACTATTCCACAACGATTCCAATTCCACGTTTAAAGCTAAAGCAAAAAATAGTTCTCCACTTCTTCAATTTTTAGATGTGATGAAGTCAGAATCAATTCTGGTAGTTATCCAAACACAGACTTCAATTTGTAAAGCATATACACATAATATTAACAGTTGATTTTCTCATTAATGACCTAATATTTTGATCCTCTTTAAAGTGAATTTTAGAGGAAATTGTTCAGAGTTATGTCCGTTGACTACACAGAAACACCAACCAGCATGATTATAATAAAATACACAAACGTATGTACAGCAACAAATAAATGGTTATCTGTTCAAACTGCTTTTTCAGGATAATAACGCGAAAATGCGTCGAGCCAAAATTTACGTAACAGCCGCTACATCCCGGAAGTAATCCATAATTTTTATAACCCACAACTTCCTGATTTTCCAATTTCTTCTTCTAAAGTGCACCTCCTATGTAAAGGACTCGAATTCAAAAGGATAATAACGCATTGTGAATCATTTCTAATATGCGTAGATTCAACAATGTCACTAACTAAGTCAAAGGCGTTTAAAATTTCTACCAACACATTGAACATTTCATAAAGTGTTAGCGCAATTGATGATACCTTCAGGAATCCAAGCGCTGGTGCGGCTTGAAATTGAAAGCATGGAATTCATGAGCGCAGAAGCAGTGGCCGTGTGGTACGGCATCATCGATTCCACACACGAACTCAACTCCACAGGCAACCTTATCATACAAACGCAACACAATGGTATTGGCTACTAACAAAGTAACACGCCAAAGAAGCTTCCGCGAAATGCATGAACGTGTTCGTTATTACCTGAGAGTGGATTGCGAGAGAGGTCTATTCGACGCGATGCGAAATGGAGAACGAGCCGTTTTGGCTTCCGAAGCGACGCGAAACGCCGACCGGCCGGCGGAGCATGATCGGAATATCGATCTGGCGGCGGCGTATGACATTTTCGTGATCGGAATCGTCTGAGATCGGCGAAGGGTTTTGGAAGTCTAAAACCCTATCTCTAGTATGATGGTCACACTGTACTTGCTTCATCATTGGGCTTGGGCACGGCCCAAATCAAAGCGGGTCCAAATCGGACGTGGACCAAATCTTGAACAAAATGAAGACGACGGTTTCTTCTTCCACCTCCATACTTTTCTACACGCACCTCGATACATTGTACATTTATCATGTTGCCCTTATTAGTTTACTCCAGAGTTAATTATATCTTTCATAATCTACACCTCCATACATTCTTCCGGTACTGTCATCTGAATCCGCACCACGACCAGCTTTACACTGTTACTATGAGAAAGGTTTCTCGTTACAGCTGTCACTGTCATTGTCATCTATACTGTTGTTTTCATTGTTTGTGGAGAATGAGTGGATCGCTAGCTTTGTGTTGTGTGAGAAGCATTACAAAAAATTTTAAGATTACTCATAACATGCCTTTTTCAACTTTGTGTCATAGGTACTTATTATTTTCATGTATTAATCTGTTTGTCAAGTCAAGTTGTATGAATTCTTTACACTTATTTTATTTTTTTCATAATAAATTTTATATTTTTATTCATATTAAAATTAAGGCGGGTGTTTGGCATCTAATACCAGTAGAGCAACTAGTTTATGTTACTATTTTATTTCAATTTTATTGTTTTTGACTCAGATATATTACAAACATTTAAAACTTTTGAAGTAAGAATATGATGATACATGATACATTGAATAGTAGACTAAAATAAGTTTTTCACTCATTCTAATCGTTTTGATTCCCACTCATTCAATAATCCTCTCCCTTCTCCTTCCATTAACAACAATACAATATTTTTAATGGTAATCGACAGTGAATATGATGAATACGACACATACAAATGACAAGGCAACAATTCTTTATGGGGTGACAGCCTAGTTTGAAAGATCTGAGAGTGGGATATATAAAGTATAGATTAGATGAGAATAAATCAAATATTGTACACTTTAATCAAGGTTAGTTTGAGGATTGATAAGCGTTGATTTGTAGTGATTTTGTACAGATTTTGTACAATAATTAGGTTGATTTTATCATTAATTCGGTTTAGATTTGATTTTATTTGATTTTATTATTGATTTTTCAATTTAATGCGTGTTATTGTGGAAAGAGAAAATTTGTTGAGAATTAGGTTAAACCCGAATAGAGAAAGAGAATAGAGGCGCCGAAATTGAGGAAAAGAGCAGAAAAAGAGCATAAGTGACTTTTCGCTTAAGCTAAATGCGTAACCTGGGCTAAAACTCACTTAAAGTAGTCCATCATGCGCTAAAAACCTAAATTGGAGATGTCAACGTTACTGAAGACGTGACTTACGAAATAACTGTTGTACTTTGACCTAATTCAAGGGGCGAAAGTTATAAAAGGGAGGCTAGGGTCAAACGTGGTCATCACTTCTCATTCACCATCTCTCATTCGTGGAGACTCTTTCGAGGCCGCCTCCATCATCAAGTTCCATTCTTTTCTTTTTCTTTTGTATTTTCATGACTACCATGCATAGCTAACTTCCTTTTTCTTGGGATTGAATGTAATTTCTCACTTCAAATGCACTCTTAATTCTATTTTTTTATCATTGAATCCAAAAACCTTTGTTTTGGTGTGTCTATGACACATGACAGACCCAATATAATGCATCCTTATAATTAGGGTAAAAGGCTAACCCTAAGTGTGTGCAACCGTGAGAGCTTTGGTGTGTGTGGAGAAGTGTGTGAGCAACCGCTTTGAAGAAAAGAGGGAGAGGTAATTTGCAGCTACTTCCTATAGCAACATGTATTGGTTGTTTTGAAGATCTGAAGATCTAACGGTGAAACTTTGTTTGATCGAGCTGCAATTTTTATTGAAGATTTTTCACTCATATTTCTTCAATTTGGACGGTGTGATTGTCTACTGGAGGTCTATAGAATTGTCAGGAATTTTGTGAAGAGCTGATGTCTGCAGCAAGTTCCTGTTACCGTCAGTCTTGGTTGTTTCGGAAATCCAACGATGAAATCTTCTCCAATTACTCTAAAATTTTTACTGGAGTTTTAACACTCAAAGTTCGTTGATTTGGACGGTCGGATTTGAGATAGGAGCTGTAGTCTGTTTCCAGAAAATTCGTGAACTTTGTCTATTTTTCTGGTGACGAGATTCTTGAACTCTTCCTTATTAATTTCAATTTGTTGATATTTTTGGGCCATTGTTGGTGACCGTTTTGAGGATTAGGAAAAGTTGTATTGATATACTCTGTGATTAATTTTGTGAGACTCATTGTACCTTTGTTTTAGTATTAGTGGAGTATTTACCGTTTTGTGGGTTTTTTGATCTCTATTGAGAGGTTTTTCCCACGTTAATTATTGGTGTTGATTTATTCTTCTGTTTTCGACTGTATATTGGTTTTATTTGGATTGGTGGGTTTTTTTATCTCTATTGAGAGGTTTTTCCCACGTTAATTATTGGTGTTGATTTATTCTTCTGTTTTTGACTGCATATTGATTTTGTTTGGATTGATTGATTGCATTCAGGGTGTTTCCATATTGTTCTGATAAAAGTGAATCTTATTGCTTCCGCTGCCTGACTCCCATCAACTGGTATTATATCTTGCTTTAATTTAAATTTCTCATTGTGACTGGAAAGCACTCTTTGGAATTGGATCTAAACGTAAATGCATTACATGTATAAGTTCAGAGATGAATTATAGTGTAATGACGGCTTACACCAACTGATCTTAATGCTGATTAGGTTATTCTAGCGACTAGGGATAGAAGGTAAGTAATTTAGTTTATGAAATTCAATATTGAAGAATCAGGTTGAAAATGCTTTTATTTACGTAAATTGATAATTGGTAAAGATGATATTAAATTAAGTTAAGAGTATAAGCGAAGGACAATATTATGATTCAATCCCAAGGTTTTTTATTATTATTAAACTCACATTTTTAATATTCTTTTTATTATTATTAAACTCACATTTTTAATATTCGTTATTTTGTTATAACAATTCTCAATTAATTCACTCAATTGTTTATTTATTCATAAACAATTTGGTATAATTCAATTTATAATTTTCATTTTTCTTATTACTATATTACTTGTGAACTCAATATACTTACTGAAAATAAGAATCTTGAAAATGTCTAAAAGTGGAGGAAGAAGATTGCTACACTTCCATTATTTTGTCGTGTACCTTCATATTTTATCAAAATATCAAAAATGTTTCTTTCTCATCATACAATCTGAAATAATTTTTTTATTCTAGATTTCTTTTTACAATTAAGATTGTATAATTCAGAATATAAAAGAAAAGTTTGTATTTTAAATGTACAATCCAAAATAAATAATATATAATCAAGCATTCGCCAGTTTAAATCGTAGTTTCTTTAATATTGTCAGAAATACAAAACAAAAATCCATAAATTTTCTTTTGTTAACACAACTAATCTCTTAATGGACATTAAAAATATTTTATTAACTTCTTATCCCGATAAAATCCTTACATTCTACGAATTCACTATTTTGATTGAAAGGAAATATAAAGAAAAAAAGAGAATTAAGAGTGTACTAGGGGATTCTAAGACATCATCTGACTTAATTAGATTTCCAAGACAGAAAAACTAATGATTGAAACCTTTATATACTTATAATGAGCCTATACTTATTTGTATTTAACTGTTTTTAGTACAAAATAAACTTTATTCTCTTCTCTTCTTGTGACCTAATGCATATCCTTAAGTCAAGCATTAAACAAAGCAGAGTCAATAACATAACGTTAACTTCAACACCCTTCTTAATTGACGATATAAATTTTTTTGCTAAATATAATATTCCAAGCGTGAATTACACGATGATAATCAACATTAAGATTACAAATAAAATAATTTCAGCACAACGAGACTACATCTTTCGAATCAGCCGATATAACGGTCACACATAACCAGATTGCTCGTATAAGAATATGCTCGGTAATAAATGGAAATTAAGAACTGCCGTGCTAAGATTCTCTGACAATCATCTTATCCAAACGAAGGAATGATTTTAAGCAATTTCTTCTACATTTTGACAGTGTCATATTTGAACTAACTACTTTTCAGACACTTCAGCAAAATGAAAATAGCATCACTGCTGTGGGTCGGCTCCTCTCACTCTTCCCTATAATCTGGATTCTCCTTCAAAATTACAAAACCTTCAAGAATTGGCGATAGGGGAAGGTATCTGAAGAAAAAAAATAATAGTTAGTATTTGAGAACATATGCGTATCGTGTTTTAAAATTTGAAGGCATAGGTGCATTACTTTTCCGTTGCAAGCTCTGCCCTGTCGCCAGCGGCCAGGAGAACAGGGGTGGAGTGGGTCTGAAAGCCAGTAATTGTTTTAGGACGACCTGCTTGTCCAACAACATCTACTGCTTGACCAACACGAACTGGCACTGATAAAGGCTTCAAGTTCTCATCCACAGTCAGCAACATCCTTGGCTGTTGAAACACATTACAGAACGTGACTCAGAACGGCAAAAGGAAGGGTCTGACTGGAAAGAGGAAATGAAATGAAACTCAAACAAACCTGCATTGCCAAAACGAGGAAGTACAGAACATAGTGATATTTCCCCAACACAATGGCTTTCATATCTAGGCATGCGTGCAACATGGTAATTAGTCCAGCAAGTGCTGTCCTGTAAAAATGATACAGAATGTTGATTAGAGAATATTACACTAAAGCTGTATACGTCATTTTAAAGTTGCCAACACGGTCAGAAAGAATATGTTTACTTACGGTGATAGTAGGAATCGATCAGAATGATAGGGATTAAGTGTTAATAAGCCCTTTCCCAAATGCACAAGACCTTGGGCAATCCGCACCTGTAGATAAAGTAAAAGAAAACGGGTGACTATGAAAACACTGGAATTAGAAAATAAGGAGGGAAACTTAGAGAAAGCTTACACAAAATAGAAGGCTGGTATCCTTGTAGTAATAACTTGAAAGATTACGAAGCATGCCAGCAATTCTGGCATTGTTCGTTCCAGCACCTATTAGACCCAAGGAGATTACTGCCGCCTAAAGCACATAAATTGTTTTAGCTACAAATAATCAGAGGTATATAGACTCAAATGTTCAAAGTAAAGAGACTTGACATCTCACCATAGCTACTTCTGAATCAGTATCATGGCTCAGTCTGCTTAAGGTATCCATAACATTGACCTGTAATGTTTCAGTAAAAATTTAGCAAAAGTTATCAAAAGTGACATCTTGCACCCGTACAATGATATAAGTTTGAACTACAAGTTATGTTTTTCATAGCAAGGTTAATTTGTTTCACTTTCACACTGATAAAATTATACAGCGGCAAACGTGATAAAATGCAGGGAAGCAAGTCCCCTATTTACCTTTGGATTTGATATACAAAGTAGACCAAGTGCCAGAGGAACTGCACGGCGAATATTCTGCTCTCCATACTGCAGAAGATGTTCTAATGATCGAATTGCCATCTCAAGTCCCAGTTCTTCAGCCATGGCTACCATAGCAATTCCAAGCACAGCTGGACCTTGGTGAGTTTCACCTTTATCAAGATGTTGAGAACAATGACCTAAGAGATTTTGAACCTACAAGAGCAAGAAATTACACACATAATGCATACACAATTATAAACATATAAAGGTGCAGCAGAAGTTTCGTTTTTTAAAAACTTCATCATAAGATTGTACCTTGAGAACATTTCCGGTTCCAGCATAGGCACATGACAGTAGTGTCATGTCACAATACTTTCTAATTTTTTCATTAAAAGTCTTTGAAACTTCGGCAGTTGCCTCAACACTGTCCTGCAGTATACAAAGCACAAGTGAAGAGTGAGTATTATACCTTAACAACTTTGACCTCACCCAATAGCAGAACCCGCTCAATAAATAAAGACAACAGACTGCCAAACAACTGATTACCTGCTTCCCAAGATATAGAAGACCAAGGCCAAGAGGTAAAAGTCGGGTAAGGGGCTCTCCTAACTCTGACTCACTCCTGTCCATTAGTGTATATATAATTGCTTGGGCAATTTCCTCATTGCAAGAACCCACAAAGATCAAGCCCAGAGAAATAGCAGTGAAAGCAAGCACATCAAGTGATGCTTTAGAATCATTCAGAACACCTGTCAATTTCTCCCGCAACTGAAAGAAGCAAGAACAAATTAAAAACTTCACATTTGCATATAGTGTGTATCTCAATTCTCAACAAATATTATTACAAGATTTTCAAAAATATAAGATAAAAACAGATCACCAGCTCGTTCTGGGAACCAGCATATGCAATTCCCAAACCCATTATAGCACCAATCCTGATTGATGTGTCTTCTTTATCTGTATAATCACCAAGAAGTGCCATTGCCTGAAAATGAATCAAATCAGATCTAAAATATAAACTAAGATGTTAAGTGATGTTAAGTGGCATACTCTCATCCAGAAAAGATAAGGATAAAATAAACTCACAGGATCACAGTCATTTTTTATACTACAATTGACAATTCCGACTCCCAATAATGCACCAGCAATGACATGATTATCATTGCTATGGAAGTACTTGTCAAGTTGAGCAAGTCCTGAGTCAACGTCCCACAGTAAAATCATACCCTGACACAATACATTAGTGTTGTAAGTGACATATTACATGATCCAAATCCATAAGAAAAAGTGACTAAGTGAGAAATCCGGTACCAGACTAGCTGCAGCACTAGTCTTCCCATGTTCCTTGTTTTTGAAAAGCCAATTTCCAGAAGAAGCACTACTTGAAGAATCTGAAGGAACAGTCATTAATTTATCCTGCACAATGAGAATGGGAAGTGAGGGAAATAGAATATTGAAGAATAGAAGATATCATTAACCCAAATCACAAATAGAACATATAGAATCTTAAAATATAAAATACAGTATACCTGACCAAATCCAGCATTTACAAATGCATTAACAAAAGTTGCAGCAAGGTTCTGTCTAGCTGAATCAACACTTGCACCAGCACTAGCCCGGCCATCAAGCAAGTGTGCCTAGGAGAAATCAATCAGAGTGAAACATAAGTTGACAGCTAATCAACAAAATGGAACATTTAGGTAGAAACTAGCACATCTAGAACCTTTTGTTTCTGGTACATGGAATACGAACACAAATCAGAGATGTCTCTATGTTAGTACAAAATTACTTTCAACATAAAACAATCCAGTACAAGTATAATCTTTTTTTTTTTTTTTTTTTTTTTTTTCTGGATGAAATACAATTAAGTATCAGAAGAGGCAGCCACTGCTTTAGCATGAAAGCAACCTCAGACAAATAACCCTAACCTTTTTGACACAACATTGATGGCCAACATATAAATTATTTTAGTAACTAGCCTAGACTCTTTTATAGAACATCTCCAAATTTTGACTGGCAAAAAAAACCAGCACATCAGAAACAATTCTTCCATTAATAAATTAGTAAGAAAATCTGACATGTGAAATATTATTGGAAAATGACTAAATAACCTATGTACAAAAGCACTACAAACGCGATAGGCCAATTCAGTAGCAAGGAACCATTTCAATTTCTCAAGAGTATATAACTATCAACAAGATTTCTTAAGATATGACTGAACAACCGTAACAAAAGCTGCAAAAATTAATGTACATTAAAAAACATCATGCGTTACTATTTTAAGAATGTGAACCATAATTTAGCTAGGTAAGAATAAAATATCATTGCATTAGATGTAAAGTTATACATGCATAGGAAGTTATATCTGGTAGAGTTCATTATAGCAGACAATAAATTATCACTAAAATTACACCTTGTATATATCCTCAGGGGACTTGGGCTCCGTAACTTCAATATCACGAGCAAGGGTGAGATATCCTTCACTTAACTTGGAATTGTTGATGATATCCTGCAATGTTTCTCTCTCCTCATCATCTGCAGCCATCTCCTCATCAAGCTCAAAAGTAATTCCCTGCATAAATAATAATCAACAATAAATATCTCACAAGACCATAAAAAAGAAAAGAGTCCCCAAAAATATCTGATAATGAAATCTTGTCAGTATATTTGGGCCTTTAGCTTTGACAAAACAAGTTAGGCTGTATAATATCACTGTTAAAAGACTTACGAGTCACAACTACCTCACAAAAAGAAACATGAGCCAAGATAATTTCACAAAGTAATAAACAGAATCCAGGACTTACATGACGTGCAAGCATGTAACAAAATTGCTTCTTTCTCAGCACATCATTACAAGAGGTGAACACCTCCCTCACATGCTGTCACAGCACTGCAACTAATTAGTTTCAAGCCACAATATAAGATACAAAAGACAAATTATTTCATGATTTATACACAGAGAGAGAGAGAATCGAACGCAAACTCTGGTGTTAAAAGAGACACTTTCAAGAATTTCAGAGCCACACCTGCATGGTATCCATGAACAATGCAATTTGGAGAGCATTTGGATATTCTTCAAATTGTTTATAAATTGAATATGCAATGTCCGAAACTAGCATATCATCTGGCCCAGGGAGGTATCTGCAAAGTTACATACAAAATAAAAAAAAAAAATATAAATACATAAGATAACATGTTCGTCAGGGGAAGAGAGTTAATTTACCCCAGACAACATATAAAAGAAAAAACCAAAACAGCAGCATCACATTTATATGCAAATGCTTACAAGTCAAAATAGATTCCTCCTCAAGAAATCTTTAGAATATTCACTACAATTACAAGCCAAAATACACTCACAAACCTTTACATTATTATAAAATACAACATCACTCTCAAATTTCAACACCAAACTTAGAAGCTTCAGAACCTCTGTGACTATAAAAAAATAATTGTCAGTAAAACCAGACTCCCAATCTTCAGTATTCTCAGCACAACTGTAGTAAGAGATCCAACAACAACTTAGGCTAACTAAGATCGTTTAGTCACTAAATAATTTAAGTATAGGAATTTAGACATGAATATAGAGACATAACAAAAATAGAAAACCAAATGAAAGAGCATGAAATTGCAAAACAAAAAAAATACAATTAAACCATAAAAGATACAAACGTTCATATGTCATGATAAATTGTTATTCCCTCCAGTCCTTATTATAAGACACCTTCGAGAAGCTCTATATGGTCCTTTTTGTAAGGCACTTTATACTTCCAATGATACATTTATCTTTTATTACTTATTCGTCCTTAATTAATGTTTTCAGTATGTATTGTGGGGTTTGCCTGCAAGGATGAGAGCTTAAAATTCACGTATTCTCCAATGAAATGTTATTACACCATTTTCAACTCCTAAAGATTGTGCCGTATTCTACTTAAAGTTCCTTTCATTTATAGGTCACTCAACTGACTATCCAGATCTCATTCATGTAAGCTTTGATAAGCTATTTTCTAATTAAACGTTCTCATTCACATATCATTCCCCTCTTGCTCTGAAAAATCTGATTGCAGAATTAGAATTTTCAATCTAGTGGGAAAAGTTACAAAGAGAACTTATTAATTCTTGATTAACAATCTCAATGTCTAATGAGATGATTTTGGTTGTCAAAAAAAAAAAATTCAATGTCTCAACGCATCAGTACAAATTTCCGAATAAATATATGGTTGATCGCTAAGCTTCTCATGCATGACTGTCTAAGGTTTTACAATCTCAATACATCACAAAATGCTCCTAGCAAAACGTGCAATTCTTATGAAAATTAATGTTTTTCAATTCACATACAAAAATTAAAAGCTGATTATTAAGGGTAAAATAGGCAAGTCAATAATATCTTTTAAAAAATCTACAGAAACTAACCTATTTTCTTTACCACGTAATTTGGTTAATGATGCCTTATAATAAGGACAGGAGGGAGTGTTTTTCTTCCTTTCCACTATTATGAACTCAATTGAATTCTCTCTACATAAATCAAGCCCTGTTTGCATTTACCTTGCTGAACTGGTGAGATATAGGCAAGTTCTTTTAAAATTTGTTTTGTCAACATGTGCACTCAACATGCCAAGGTCTTCAACCTAACATTAAAATGCAGTACAAAGAGAGTTTTAGTCCACCGGACAAAATAGCAAAGCTAAGCAACAGCCTGAAAGGATCTCGTATATTACCTCCATCAAAAGATCAACAGCTTCAGGTTCTGCATTATGCTGCAGCACATTTAAAATTAATTAAAATAAATAATAATTTTCCACATACACATCTAATTGCGTCTATATTCCACACAGTACAACTTTTTGAGTAAAATGAACGAGATATACTGTACCTTCATGTGAAAAGCAAGTATTTGTTGCACAAGTTCCATGAGATCATCTATGGGAGTCTCTTCACTCTGTCAAATTAAACAAGAACAGCAAACAATCAGAAAAATTTTAACAGTTAATGCTACTCTATGTAAATACAAATCATGTGGAGCCAAGGAGCCAAGGGATGCTAAACTACTTCACTGATTACAAGCATAGACTATGTTTGACAACATATAAAGTAAATTATTAAATGAACTAGAGAAGGTGACTCATGCTTATTCATTGGACTAATTTAAATTTAAAAATTTAAATTAGCCAGATGTCCAACCTGTCGTTTTGCGTATTCTTGTGCAATTTCTCCAGCCAGATTCCTGATAACAAAAAAAATACATAACTTTTAAGATTAATGATAACTCCTCATCACCAGAATTCTAACTTTCCTAGTAATTATCTTCTATAATGATAAAAATTGTCCAAAACAACATTATTCTTCTCACCTAACATACTCGTGGCCCCATGAACCAATATCGCCCTCCGAACCCAGTAATCTATACTTGAGGCTTTCCTGACAGAGCCATAGTTAAAAATCAATACAAAAACCGATTTGTAAAGACCCTAAAAGGCATCTAAATGAAGGGACACCACCATGCCGGAACACAACCAAACCAAGACCAACACCAAATATATTTTCAATTTCTAACTAAACAAACTAGCTTACTCGTTCTCCTTCGGCTGACATTGTAAGCGCCAAAACCGACAATATATCCGCAAGGTACTTCTGCATTGAGGAACGACCACTAGGTTAACCAACATCACAAATACCAAACTACTACTATCCAGTACTAAGGCAGCACCGTATCTACAACAATACCTTCAAATCAGACTCGGCCATAGTTTCATAATACGTCTTAAGAGTTCCATAATGCGGGCGCAGAAACTTCAAGGGTTTAGGAACGGAAGTCATAGAGCTCGTGGAAGTTCGAATTTCTTGCCTACAACAAAACCACGCATTCCAATTCAAAATACACAATAAATATAAAAAAAAAAAAAAAAAGCTAAAAATCCCCTTCCAAATCAAAATTCGTTCCATTAGAGCATATTACTAGGTTTACCTCATGTTCTCGAGTGCGACCTTCTGCAATCCCGGGTCGGCATCTTGAACCCTCTCCACGTAAAGGTCTAGCTGCTGCTTCAACGCCAAATCCTCGTCGGACTGCACAAATTACCACAGAAACAGTTGATTTACATTTCTATCTTGCAAGAAATAGTCTAACAGGCATTAGAGTTGAGGAAATGGTGAAAATTTGAAGCACGTGTTTTGAACTTACCAGATCTTCGTTCTCGACCTTCTTCTTCGTAACGGCGTCGTCTTTGGGCGCACTGGTTCCGGCGCTGGTGCCGGCGCGATTAGGATCGGGCGCCATCGAAGAAATTGGAAACCCTAAAAGTGACTGAGAAAAGAAAGAGGGTTGAACTACGACGGAGAAGAGGTGAAAATCTCGCGAACAGAGTGTTGCAGAAAACCAAGTACCACTTTTGAGAATATAACACAAAGCTTTCTTGTTGCCGAGGATTTTCTCACTTTAATGGGCCTTCACCCATTCCGTAGAGGCCCAGCAAGAAACTCTTATGGAATTCTTTGAAATTCTATTTAGAGTCTTCACTCTTTTATTCGAATATAAATTTATAATTCATATATAAGAATAAAAAAATTTATCGAACGAAATTAAAAGGATTTCTCTCACAAAACATAAGTTTAAATAAAAAATAAGTTTTAAAAAATTTACTAAAAGTTAAGATAAGCTTATTTATATTATAAACATAAGACCATTAGACTTATTCACAAGTAATCTAATTAACTAATGCAAAAGAATGTCTACCAAAAAAACTCTACAGAGAAAAAATAAGAAACAAATATAATAGTTTTGAAATATATATTAAATTCTTATTATATTTAAGTTTCATTCTTAATATCGTTTTTGGAACACTTTCATGGGGATGCCATCAAAATGAGATTATATTAAATCTAAGGGTGTTGAAAAAATAATGCCATACCCACGTCATATTTTTATTTAACATTATTAATAATAACCTCAAAACATATTTACATTTTGTGGGAATTAAACTAATACGAAAACTTTTGTGAATATATTTGTATTAATTTCGCTATTTTACAACTACCCAATGCATAATTTACCCTCCTTTTTATATTAAAAAATTAAACAATCATCCCTTTCTTTTTCTATACAGATTTTGAAATGTAACTTTCATATTTCAGAACACTCGTTACAATGGTTGAGTTGAAGGTAATCACACTGCAAATACGATTAGTTTTTCACAATAAATAAGGAATAAGATAAGTTTTAAATTCAATGAACTTGGAAATAATTTATCTTGAGGTGCAAGAAGTTGGGGCCATCAAGGTCACTCTCCCACGCTCCCATGACATTTTGGTGTAGGTAATTACTTTTTGCAACCCAATTTTTAACCTACACCTTTATAATTGCATAAACCACTCACTGCTACATCATTATTGTTGCAAGATAAAAAAAAAAAAAAAAAAAAAGAGAGTAAAGGATAAAGTTGCACTTAGAAGAAAATGAGTAAAAGAAAATTAGTTCTGAAAAGTGTATTAAAAAAATTATTCCAGAAAATATTATACACGTCTCGAAAAGTTTGTTGTAGAAATTCTGTTCTGTAATGTATTTTATAATTTTATTCCAGAAATCTTATTTTTGGAAAATATGTTTTAGAATGAATTTGAATGTCACTTTAAATAAAAGTAAAACAGTCATTTTAAAATTTGTGAGATTGTAGGTTCAAATTGAGGGGTGCAGAAAGCAATTACATTCGACACATGCATTCATCACAAATTGTTGAATCCTCTGACTATTCAACCTACGTGCAACAACAAATCAGGGGCAATTGCTTCTCCCACATTTGCTTCCTGCAACCCATTAGTTATTTTGTAATTCCACATATGACTTTGTCAGAATATGTGTTGTGGTTTTGCAACGGAGAAGAGTGTTAGTGGATGACGACGGAAAAGCTACAAATGGCGATGGTGATGGCATTGAAGAACAATGGTGACGAAGGGTGAAGGCAAAGGAGCGCGGAGGAGCAGGGTGATTTTGAAAGAGGTTCCCATGAGGTGCGATGGGAAGGGTGGGGTTTTATTTTTCTACCGCAGAAACTGTTTCCCGTAACATTTTCTATAGTATATTTTTTTTCAAAAGTGTCTTTCACAGAAAACATTTTTCCCAAGATTTTTAAAAAAAGTGTCTTAGGGAAATTGTTTTCCGTAACGCACTTTCTATTACAGATTTTATTTTTGTAACCTATTTTAGTTAAATAAAGTCTCAAAATCTACAAATTCTGCACACCTCCACTACCCCTAAACCATGTAAAAAGAAAAGCAACTTACCTACGAATATTGCTGGAGAAGTTTTGGTGTAGCACCCTCTACAACGTTCGCTCGCCGAAAAACCTCTACAACAAGGACATTTCTGAAAATAAAAGAAAATGATAAGGTGTAGGAAGCAAATGTAGAGGTACAGGAAGTAATTCCCCATATTAGGCCCAAAATATTAAAAAGGCCTAATTTATTTTAGCACTCATGTTGTGGTTCCAAGAATTAAGATGAAGTTAAGCTATGGTCTTCAGACTTCCCTTGATAAATTCAGAACATAAAATTTTGAATATTCTCCTTTTTCATATTTTATTATAATATTATAAATTATTTGTTTATGATAACAAATATTTTTTGACAAGATCAAAATATGAATATTTTGTCTGCCATAATATGTTATAAACAAAATTTTAACAATATTAATTTTAAAAATGTGATTGAAAAAAATTTCAAATGGCCGGTCAATTTTTCTCACATATATTAATTATCAATAAAATCCATAAATACTTTATATCAATGTATGAAAAAAAACTTAATAGAAAACATTTAAATATGTTAAAAAACTTGATCAGGAAGCATTATTTTGATTTAATTGTTAAAAACCTCAACTGATTGTTAGATTTTCAAATATAATTTCACCATCCCAAATTTATGAGAATGATTATGTTATAAGATAAATTGCAAGATGTTTGTAACACTATTTCTAATCTTTTTACGTTTTTTAAATTTATGACAATTCACACTCTAATCAACTAAATGAACGAGATAGACCATTAACACACGCCCATTCAGTCCATTTTTGTAAAACCTAATGTACATTTGGTCACACCCAAAAAGTTCCAACATCTTTCAGATGAGATTTTACAAATGAAATTAAAATATTTTTTATATTATTGTTTTTAAAATATTCAAATTTAAAATAAATAGAGATGTGAGAAGTTTATAATATATTTCGTAAACACCTGTTAACGAAAATGGAAGTAGTTAAAGAATTAAAGAAAACACTGACAACAACTCTATTTTTATACTATCTAATGATAAACTTAAGTGTGTTTTAGTACGGAGTACTTTTAGAGGATAATCGTTTATATAGAAAAAATTTAAATGTTTTATAATGAACTAGGTTGTTTGAATATTATTTTTTGAAAAAAATAAAAACTTAAAAAAATTATAAAAATTTTATTAGTTCAATTTATAAATTTTTAAAATTTACTTAAGAAAATCCTTAACTCAATTTATTGGGAGATAAAAAGATAGAATTTGATTGACTCTAATGAAAAAAAGGAAAGAAGATAGTAAAAATAAAAGAATAGTAACCGGTGTGTCCTATACAAAGTTAGTTAGATATTTATTGAAAGTTTCTTGGGCTGTTATCCATTTTGTTGGTAAAGAGAAAATTTTCTTTTGAGCATCAGAGACTCTTAAAGAAAACATGTAGTGTACCATTTATCATTATTATTGGTGGAAGTTCTTATTAGATTGGTTTTGCTAGTTTTTTCTTCATAATGAGGTTTTTCCACTTTAAATTTTATGGTGTTTGCTATTTTTTTTTTGTGCATTATATATTCTGTCTATTTGTTGCTAGATAGAAAAAGGTCGATCTACTTTTCTTCTACTTGTTATTTTTATATCTTGCCAGTATCAATGAGTGTTTATTTAAAAACATTTGATCTTATTTCTCATTTTTTTTTAAATTATCTTTGAACGATGGTTTTAGTTCTTGAAACTTTATAACTTTTATAATTAATCTTTGAATGTTAATAAATAAAAAACCTTTAAAAGTTATTCCCATCTTTCATATTTACTAATCATTTTAAAAGTTTAAATATAATTTAGTCCTTACACATACAAACTAAATTACATTTTAACGAAGAGAAAATAAAAGAATAAGAACGTAGCTTTCTAATTTGTTAGATAGTAAACAAGAAAAAAAGTTAGAATATTAAAAAAATCTGATAAGGTCCACTGTGTTTGATCATGTTTCAAACAAGATAGCAACAAATTGTATAAAATCTTAAGTTGTTCTTTCTTTATACAGAACAATCCCAAAATGAATAGACTAAATAAAGGGAAGATTTTAATTATTATGCTGTTTGAATAATAAAAATATAAGACGTGTAATATGAAAAACCCATACGTAATTAGATATAGATTTTAAAATTTGCATGTAACAGTTAATTACGAAGATTTTATGTATTGATTTTTGACCGTAAGTAAATTTAAATTATATACGGATTTTTAATATTACATACAAATTTTGACTGTTTTGACTGTATGTAATTTTTATTTTTCTTATAGTGATACAAGTTAATATTATTTTTGAATGAAACATGTTTAATTTGGGAAAATATTAATGCTTCAAATCTAGAACAGTGAGAAGAATAATTTTCTCAATCTGATTAATATTTTTCTTCCTCTTTGTCCTTACATTTTAACATAATGCATTAACATTTCGCAATTTCTATATCATGCTCTCTTTTCTGCTTAAATAAATTTTAATCAAGCATATTCATGTGAATGAATTCAAGGATGATGGTTCAAGTTAGAACCATTCCCCCTGAAATTATTTGTAAATGTATGTTTAAAAGCACAACTTACAATTAAAATATCACATAATAAATTAATTGTTTTTATATTTTTCTCTGCTAAACATTGCAGCAACTTATCTCTATAGCAACACTTATATTGATGTAAAAAAACAGAAGAGTTTTATCCATCATTTACGTATTATAAATATTTTTTTTCAAATTTTAGACAACATTTTAAAACCATTCTCTAAAATGAAGACAACATTTTTTTTAGTTTATTTTTTTATACTATAATTATAAATTATTGCATATCATGATTGTTATCGCACATCTAACATTTAAAAAGCTGTTCTCAAATGTAACATAAAATATTGTTTTCATATTTATTTATTTATTTATTTAATATTTTCAATTTTTATATAATATTTTCTTTTAATGATCATCTTATTTTAATATTTATTGTATTAATTAAATATTATATTTCAAAAAATAATAATATATTTATTTTATTATTATTATTATTATTTTAAATTATTTTTATATTTAACTACTTAGTTTTTAATATAATAAATGTCTAACATATATTTAACTATATATTATTTCTATTTAATTTAAATTTAATTGAAAATATTTTAACATATAAAAAAAAGTTAATAATATAATAAATAAGATGAAAAATATAACAATAAGAATTAAAATAATTAATCTACAAATAAAATAAATAAATATATTATTCAAGTTTTTAATTTTTAAAATAATAAGATAAACAACTCAAATTTGTAAAACTTACGTATTTTGAATCAGTAATATAATTAATAACTATATTTATTTTAATAAAAATCATACTAATTCAAATAAAAATTATAAAATATGTTGAATAATAAAAATATTTGAAATTATGAATTCAAAACAATGAAAAATCAATTACAGTACACAATATCAATAACTTAAGTAACTATATAATCATATTTGTTAACTTCTAATTTATATTTATTGCTATAATTATCCTTTTAAAAAAATTTAAATATTAATAAATTCTATTAAATTTATTTTTTATGTTTCTCAATTAAATATATAATTATGTATTTTTTAATGTATTTAACTATATTTTTATTTATATATTTTATAAGAAATAAAGATTTAAAACATAAATAAAAAAAAAAGAACATTTTAGTACCAAAACTTAAAAAAAAAAATCAAGATGATATTTGAGCTGATAGACTCTTAATTAAAAATAATTGAACTATAATTATAATTTGATGTTAGGATAAAACTTTAATTAAACTTAAAATCATGGTTTGATTTCTAGCAAAATAATTGTTGTACTCAATTTTTAAAAAAAATATTTTTTAAAATAAATAACACTTTTTTATCAAATCTAAAAAATTATTTTTATAATAAAAAAAACTTTTATCCTAATAATAAAACTGAAATATTACAGTAAAAGTGTTTATAAATAGATTCATAATAAATTATAAACACATAAGAAAAAAACAATATAGGATAAAATGATTTTTAATAACAGATTTTTTTCAACTATATTCACTTTGTCTACTTTTGTTCTTCTTTAACAAACGGGAACATTGAATGGTGAAGTGGTGGTTAGAAGGGTGGGTATACCAATAATGAATGTGTGTTATGGTGATGAGAGGGAAGTACATGGACAGCAGTGCATGTGTGTATTTATTTGGTATGATTTAGTACTAGCAGTGAGCTAGGGTTTTGTATTTTCTCATGTGCATGACATAAAAAAACCAACAAACTGTTTCTATGGAATTTTTGTAAGATGCTTTGAACATAGTTTTAAATAGGTTCTATTATGTGGGTAATTTTTCTCAATAATTTTGGTATTGGATGACCCAATGTAGGAGATTTTTATTCCAATGTGCTGTATTTAAAATAAAGTTCTTAAAATGGATTTTAATTTTTCATATTTATCCTCTGTTTCAAAATAGGCCTTTACACATATTAATTATTCTTATAATATAATTTAGTCACACATATTATTAATGTAAAACTATAATTTTAATTGGATAGCACCAATAATACATATGTTATTGCATTTTTTTTCTTTTTCCAAACACATTATATGCTATTTTGCATTTTTTTTTCTTTTTCCAAACACATGATACGCTATTGCATTTTTTTTTTCTTTTTCCAAACACATTAAATATAATAGACTTAAATAATTAAATGTTTTTGTTATATTTGTATTATTACTGTGTTAAATATGTAATCGAAATATTTTAACATCCATAAGTTCCTAAATTTCTGAAAAGGCCAAGTCTTTAAAAATTCTATTTAATGTGAATATATAACTTATTTTAATTCTGAAAACTGCACTTAACCTGGTTAGACTAACTCAATTCTTAGTTTAATATGAAATAATGTTGATCAATATAAAATGAATTTTGAATTGCTTTTAAAAAATAATTGCAGCTCACTGAAGAAAAATAGTGTAGAAAAAGTGAGGAAAAATGAAAATAGTTTTGAAAAATACACAAAAATATTAAGATAGTTGCATGACCATTTTTACTCAAGCAAAAATAATAACTCCCTCAAGCAAAATATGCAAAAATAAAAAAAAAATCTGAAATTCTCAACCAGATAGCACTGGTTTGAGAGAGCTTTTTGGAAAAAAAAAAGAAAAAAAGAAGTACTCTTATATTAATTCTCGAGCAAGATAGGACTCGCTTGAACGAGACTTTCGAAAAAGAAAAGACTTTCAAATCAGTTTTGAACCCTAAGCACTAATGGCTCGTGGGTTTGTACCTCCCCTTCCTCACTTTCTCACTCACCTTTAATCTATACTCCACAAGTTTAGATTTTTTGTTTGAAATTATCAAGTTAAATGATTCTTGCTCTGAATTGCTTCATACAATTACTTGATATGCACTCCCCTTTCCGTTTCTTGATTAGAAAACCCTAGATTCCCATTTTGTTTGAACGGAAATTTGAAAATGAATGTGCTGAATATATGGTATATATGATGTATATAAACTCAATCCATTCAGATTTATGCATGTTGGACATGATATTTTCTTGATTTGCGGCTTGATTTTGAAAAAAGTTAGTTAAACATTTACGTTAAAAAAATATAGACATTAAATCAAAATCAATTTATAAAAAATAGTACGAATGAATTGCTAGAAAAAACAAAATAAAAAATGGACTTCATAGCATGAATATACAAAAATTAAAAACCACTTTACTAAAATAATTTCCCGTCATATGATTTTGAATAAAAAAACGCAATCAACAAATTCTAACAAAAAAAAAATAATAACAATTAAAGCCCTAGTACGATTTCCATAAAAAAAATTAATAAAATTGTATAGAGTAGGTTTTCTGACTATGAACTTTTGAGCTTATCCCAGAGTCATGTTTGGAAACATAATTTTTTTTTTTTAAATTAAAAAAGAAAGTGATGCAACATCTAATAGATGAGAAGTCCTGAAATTAGGGTTAAGTGGCTCTCACAGGACACATTCCCTTCAAGCACTAGAGGGTGGAATGTTAGGAATCCCTTGTCTCTGTGATTCACTCATCACACCATCAAGTGCTGGAGCCTTCAGTCAAAGACGTAAGGAGAGTCATGGCTTTGATAAAACATCTCTAATATAGCTCCATCTATACACTCTTTTGACTGAAAAATCAAATAAAAAATATATATAAAAAAATTAATTAGTCCTATGTAGTTTTACTCTTCTTATGTACAGTAAATATACACAATCATTTAACACTTCTCACAATGTATATATACATCCTCGTACACATCTACTACTGAAAACGAAACATGAAGCCATGGAAACAGACAACTTTTATTTGTAGATAGAGTGAGACAAAATTTAGAGCCATGATATACCTGTGCCTATGTTTGTGGAAAAGAAGTGATGAAGCACAAAGAAAGACAAAAAGCAAAGAAACCTTCAGAGGTGATAGGTTAGTGAGTTATGTGCTCACTCCACAATAATTCATAATTCATCGTAGTACTAGGGTGTTAAGCTAGTAGGGTAATGTCACTCATACCTTAAACATTTAAGATATTTAACATATGCACCTATGAATACAAGTTGAGGTACCTAGTGTCTCTTATATCTCACACACTCACTCTCTCTCATTCTATATATATATAACATCCTTATCGATAAAATAGAATCTCTTTTACATTTAAGAGTCGCTATTAAAGTGAAAATTGACTAGAAAAACCAGATACACAATTCAATGAACTTTTTCACATGCAACATGTTTATGTTGATGTGAGGAAAGAAAAACAAAAAATAAGTGAGATTATGTACTACTATCATCTAATATATCGGTAGGTTATCATACTGATTAACAATTTAAATTGTTTTATACTATTTGTATGTAACCATTGAGAAAAGACCAAGAAAGATGGAATATTAAAATATCTGATAAGGTCCACGGTGTTTGATCATGTTTGCACATGATATGTAGCAACAAATTGTATGAAACTCTTAACCTGGTCTCTCCTCTTACAGAACTAACCCTGTGTCCTTATGCTGACACTGAATAGACTAAATAGACAGAATGTTTTAATTACTATGCCGTTCGAATAATGAAAATATAAAACGAGAAAACACAGTTAATATACGAGTTAATATTATTTACAAAATGAAATGTTTTTAAATTAGAAAAATATTACTTCTGCAAATCTAGGACAGAGAGAAAAAATAATGATTTTTTATTTTCTTTCTATTTGTAGTCTTAATTTAAGATAATACATTAATATTTCTTAATTTTTATATAATAAATAGTTAGTTCAATATAACAAGTATTAACATATTTAGTTTTTAGTGTAATCAAAAAGAAGAATACCCGTAGGACAAGCTTTAATGTTATTAGTTTTATTTTAGTTACATTAATAGTTAAAGTAACTGAGTGTGTGTTTGGTTTTCATTAGTTGTCATGTGTGTTTATTAAGAAAAAGTTAACCTTAACATACAATCATAAGGGGAATCATTAAGAACTTTAACTTTTCAAAGCAAAAAAAGTAAAAGGTAAAAGCTCGAAGAATTACCATTCCATTTGAATAAAATACCACTCGTGTAAATCTCTATACTCATGTAAATCTCTATGGCAAAACCTCCATGTACATATAATTTAAATTTTTACTTTCTTAAAATAAAGTCAAATATAAAGTGAAATAAAAAATACTTTGATTAATATCAAATAAAATGGAGTAATGAGGTTATGGACTTCTCACTTAACATGAATAGAACAATACATATTCAAAATGTTAATTTTCTCCTTCTCTTACATGAATATTTTTTAAGATTGATGTGTTGGTCGTTTGACATTTCTTTTTTTTTTTTTTTTTTTTTTTTTTTTTTTTTTTTTTTTTTTTTTTTTTTTTGTTTTTTTTTTTTTTTTTTTTTTTTTTTTTTTTATATCTCTCTTTCATGAATATGTTTACTCATAGTGCGGTAATATTCCTTTTTTTATAATGTAACTTAACTTGTAGTGATTACATTTTTCTTAATTTGAATTATAATTGTGGATTTTGGTTCTAAGTGAATTAAGATTTCAATAGTTATTTTTTGTAAAAGATAAATGTAGATAATTGGTAAAAACATTTTTCAGTAAATTACATTTGAAAGGTTTTTAGTGGAGTAAAAGAAAAAAAATCTTATTAAGTTGATTCCTAATCTTTTTGTTCTTATCCGAGTAAGTAACTTCGTAAGAAATTTGTCATTCTATTTGATTATTCTTCAAGCCATCTTATGATATTTAATTCTAGTCAAATGATTAGTTAAGACTTTGGATAGTTATTAGAGAAAAGTCCACCATCCATGATTTTGATTAAGTGTTAAAAACAATTAAGTGTAAAACATGGTTATGCTTCGTCTGTTAGACAATAGTCACTACAACAAACAACAAAACTTGGGCCAAAAACCCACGCAAATGCGTGGGCATAGCATGGGAAAAGGGCCCACACTAAAATCCTGGAACCAAACTATCGTCATGGGCTATATCCACGCTACCGAATCCATAATTAAATATAATAAATTATGTATGGGTCAGACTCACGTAGAAGCTTGCGGGGGCCAGGCCCACTCTTATAATAAAAAAACATATTTTTAAAAAATAAAAAATCTTATTATTATTATTATTGACATTTATACTATTTTTATTTATATTTTTATTACCTACCATTAATCTTTTAATCAAGTTTTGGACAAAGTGCAACAGGAGATAGGCGAACCCAAAACCTCTTAGCACCTAGAGAGAACCCTTAACCATCAGACTAGAAGAACTTTTTTGTCATGTTATGATTATTATTATACTTATTAAATAGATATACTTGGTGCGTGGGTCTAGCCCCCACTTGATTTTATTTTTTTATATTTTCTTTTGTGTTTTGCGTGGGTCTAGCCCACGCTACTTGTAATTAATTAATTACAAATAATATTTTGGTGCGTAGATCTGACCTACGCTTGATTTTATTTTTATTTTTTGAATTTTCTTTTGCGTTTTGTGTGGGTCTAGCCCACGCTACTTGCTGCTTTCAATTAATTAATGCGTGAGTCTGGCCCCCAGTTGGTTTTATTTTATTTTATTTTTAATTTTCTTTTGCATTTTGCATGGGTCTAGCCCATGTTGCTTGCAATTAATTAATTGCAAATAATATTTTGGTGCGTGCATCTAACCCTACTTGGATTTATTTATTTTTTGAATTTTCTTTTACGTTTTGCGTGGGTCTAGCCCACGCTACCTGCAATAATTAATTACAAATAATATTTTGGTGCGTGGGTCTAGCCCCACTTGATTTTATTTTTTATATTTTTATTTTTTATCCATGTTGAGTGGGCTGTGACATTTTAGAGTGAGTTTGGCCCACACTTCTTTTTGGCAGCTATTTTCCTATTTTCTTGTAGTGAGTATTAGTTCAACAACAAATCACGAAAGAGACAAGTATTTGTTCTTAGATGATACAACACCATGTTGTATTCTTCTACGTCTAATCGAGTATGAATATGCCCATAGATTTAAGCTAATCTTGTACTACACAAACACTTATATCACTACAAAAATTGTGTTAGTGGTGGCAATTTTAGTATGACGTTTCTAAAAAATGTCATATTTTATTGTATAATGCCACACCGTAATGACGGTCACATTTTGAATTCAAAAAACTATATTTACAACTGCCGCTTTGTAAAGGGTATCACTTTTTTTGTCTCACAATTTTCATTCCCTTCATGTCTTCGTGAAATGAAAATGCACTCCACACACTAAGTTTTTCCCTCAACACTAACTAAATCCCAACACACTAAAGCACTAAGTCCCAACACACTCAACACTCACAAACCCTTTCTTGTTCCCAACCTCCATCCACACTCACTGTGACCCAACACCCTAATATACCCAAGACAATCGACACTCATAAACCCTATCTTGTTCCCTTCATTCCCAACAATTTTTTCTTGTGAAATCTTATTTAGGGAACCTTATCTTGTTCCCAATAAATTTTTTGTCTTTTGTTTTGGACCTCACTTCACTATCGATTGGAGCATTTCATTCAAACCATGTCTGATTGAAGCATATGTCACCCTCACTAATGACGATAGGGAAGAGTTTCATGTCAATGTAAAGAAAAACTAGGTTTTCAGTTTCCATTTTGTTTGAAAGCTCTTATATGCTTTGTTTTGACTTTGTATTGGAAAATAATATTTGGTGAGATGATGGCACAATAAACTTTGACGTGTTGTTGAAGGACAATAATGAACCCTTATATGAAGGTTGTACAAAGTATTCAAAGTTATTTTTTCATGTTGAAGTTGTACCACATAAAATGTATATGCAAAATGAGTGATAAAGCAATGACCATGAATATAGACTTGCTCAAGGACGCATTTAAACATGTTAAGTTTCCTAAATCATTATATGAGGCCAAGAATGTCATTAACAATCTTGGTCTTAATTATGTCAAAATACCAGCTTATCCAAAAGACTGTATGTTGTATTGGGGTGAAGAGGATGAAGGCTAAGAATAATATAAACAATGCAAAACCTCTAAGTAGAAAGATAAAGATAAGAAGCAATACACAAAAATCTTATGTTATTTTCCATTAAAGTTAAGATTGCAAAGATTGTTTGAGTTGTAAGACGGTTGATTCTATGACATGACATGCATCAAAGGATATCTAAGGTGGATTGATGAGGCATTCTAGAGATTCTGATGCTTGAAAAACATTTGATCAATTACATCCAAAATTTGTAGATGAGCCTTGAAATGTATGACTACGCTTAGCTACTGATGGTTTCAACCCTTTTGGAGCCATGAGTACATGCCACAATATATGGCCAATGTTCTTGATCCCATACAATCTCCCTCTATGGGAGTGTATGAAGTAAACTTCTTTTATGCTATCCATGATAATTCCTGGTAAACAAATGGTAGGAAATGACATTGATGTTTATTTACAACCACTCATAAAAGAATTAAAGGAGTTATGGTTTGATGGAGTGCAAACATTTGACTATTCAAAGAAAGAAATGTTTACATTGCAAGCGACTTTGTTGTGGACAATTAGTGACTTCCCTAGGCTAGGTAATTTATTTGGATGGAACATTAAAACTGGTCTTGCTTGCCTATCTGTAACTTTGATACAGACTCTTGTTAGTTATACAAGGGCAAATTTTGCTTTATGGGACACCATTGATTTTTACATAAAGAGCATAGATTTAGATTGAGTCGTTATATTTGTAATGAAACAAATGAACTAAGGGATGAACCAAAACATTTGTCCAGGTCAGACATATTTAAACGAGTCGAGGGGCTCAATGTTACATTTGGAAAACCATTAGAGCCTATGGATACTAGTGAGATGGTTCAACGAAAGCATGTTGTTGAAGTTGTTGAAACAGAGCAATGGAGAAAGAGACTTGTATTTCTTTGACCTTTCTTATTGGGAGACGAACTTGTTACGCCATTGTTTGGATGTCATGCATATTGACAAAAATGTTTGCGATAATATTTTGTATATGCTACTTGTTGGCCCTAAGAAACAAAAAAGATAGTCTTAAAACTTGAAAGGTTCTTAAAGAAATCTGCATAAGGAAAGAACTTTGGCCTGATGATAAAGGAAGATTCCGACCAAGTATTTTTTTCATTGTCAAAAGCAAAGAAGAAAACATTCTTGCAAACATTGAAAAATGTTAAAATGTCAGATGGATACTCAAGTAATATTTCAAGTTGTATTGATTTGAAAGCTGAAAAGATTTTTGGCCTCAAGAGTCATGATTGTCATATTCTAATGGAATAATTACTACTTATTGCCATACGTAATGTTTTACCAAACAATATGACTGCAATAGTAGTTGAATTATGTTCATTTTTTTTCAAAAATTATGTGTGAAAACTTTAAGTAAATCCGACCTCGATAAACTTGAGTCTCGCATTATTCAAATTTTTTGTCACTTGGAAATTGTTAGCACCAGTGGACTGCTGCAGTGATTTGATGAATTCAACCAAGTGAAGATGTTCTAGATCATGTGAAGAATGGATGAAGATTTCTTGAAGTTTGAAGACTTGAGTCTAGGATCTAGAAATGTGTGTTGTGGGAGTAAGTTTGAAGTTCAAGTTGGTGATGGTTATGATCTCAATCAAAGAAGGGCTCCTTAATA
>Ga0209489_100167_pt1 | contig 101225 bp, 46 predicted proteins | sample SiratrowhiteBW_FD_187527 | JGI IMG/M metagenome (GOLD analysis project Ga0209489, IMG submission 187527) | Root nodule microbial communities of legume samples collected from California, USA - Siratro white BW (SPAdes) (version 2) | ecosystem: Host-associated > Plants > Roots > Nodule | place... | reverse complement strand
TGATAAGTACCAATTTTGAGTGTTTTTATACATGAGAAATATTGAGTACTTGTGGGTTTAAGTGTTATTTAAAATAGTAATTACTCCTAATTTTAGAGTTTTTGGATTTAAATTTATGTTTTGAGTCATGAGTTAAAGGAAATCATTTAATCTCAATTATTATGAAATTTCAGGTATAAAAGAATGAAGGAAATGATAGATTAAGAGATTCATGAGGCAAAGAAATGAAAAGTTTAAAATAGAGAAAGGCCCAAAAGAAAAGCCACTTAATCTAGGCCTAAAACCAAGTCTAAAAGGGGATTTTTAGGGTTTTGGACGGAATCAAGACCTAGAGGACGGAATCAAGATGGAGAGGACGGAGGCAGACGGCTAGAATCAAGATTTTCTTCTTCTATTGTAATTTTCCTTTCTTTGAAGTGCAATGGCTACTATGAGTAGCTAAGTTCCGCAACTTTTGGATCGAATGTAACTTCTTGAACTCATTTGTATTTTGGTGATTTTAAATATAATATTCAGTTTCTACTCCATTGCTATTTTCATCTTATGCTTAATGCTTAATTTTATCTGATCAATAGAGTCTCGATTTTGATTCTTAAACTTAACTGGAAAGTATTTTTGAGTTTCCGACCTAGATGAAAATAGTCGATATATTGAAATACTAGGGATAGGTTTCGATATATGATTGCGTATTACATCCGTTCTTAATGCTGGGTAATTTACTAAATAGCTGAGGAATCAGTGTTTAGGAGATTTCCTTATGAATTTCATATCAGAGGAATCGGTGTGAATGATTTTTATTTGTGCATCAATTGAGAGTAGTTACGAATATTGCATTTTATTATCAATTCCAAAATACGAATGAGGGAAAAAGATGAAGTTCAATCCCAAAGTCCTTCTAGATCTTGCAAACTCTGTTTTATAATTGTTACTTGTATTTAATTGTTCTTTTACGTTCTTAACTCAACTTATCATCAAACCTTTGTAAAACCTTTACTTACTTAGTGAGTAGTGAAGCTAAAGTTTAAAACAAAACTGTTCTCTATGGGATCGACATCCTTACTTTATAAATTTATACTACTTGTGACTCGGTACACTTGCCGGATAAAAGTCTTAACACAAAGCTTGTCTTGTGGCTAAAGGTTATACACAAATTTTTGGTTTAGACTATGGTGATACCTTTTCTCCAGTGGTGGCAAATATGGCTTTTGTTCACTTATTCATAGCTATGACAACTCTTCAAAGATGGTCTCTTTATCAATTGGATGTCAAAAATGCTTTCCTTAATGGGGATTTGATTGTGGCTTGGCCCACCTGGCTTTCGCCATGGGACAATTGATGCTACCAGCAACAATTTCCCCCTTAGGCCTCGCTGGGAATCAAACTCATGAACTTGGCTCTGATACCAATTATTGGATCGAGTTCTTACTACTAGGCCAAAAGTTATAGTCATTAATCAAGACACAACTCTTTCTTTCTAAGATGCAGCAGCCTAAGTGTCACTTTTATTCGATTGTGGCTTGGCCCACCTAACCCGCATCACGGGACAATTGATGCCATCTGCAACAAACAATCTGAGTTGATTTATTTTACTGGAAGTATTTTCAACTGATTAAGTTTGGAAAACAACTCTTTAAAAACATCAATATAACAATTTTACTTGCAAACTATTAGCAAAACAGATTAAGGTGACTTATCAATATTCTTAGAGCAAATTTCAGTTATCGTGACTCCAACAAGTGGAGCAACACACATACCTAAAACATTAACATAAAATTCTTCAAAATTCTTCATCAGTTGACTTCATTAAATATTTTCTTCATCACTACCAACAGAATCCTGAGAATACATGCTAATTGAATCCATTATTTCATACTATTTCTTTTGTAAATTGAAATTGAGGGTTTGAATAAGTTTTGGAATTGAAAACATATAATAAAATGATAATAGAAACATTATAGGAAATTGAAACAGAAAACAGAGTAATGAAATAGACCATCTAATTGTAAAACGCAAACAAATTCAAGAATTATGAAAACTAAGTGTAACTATCAGATTCACTATCAATAGTTGTTGCTAAACTATATGGTAGTTTTGACAATGAAAATTCCAACGTCTAATCTAATTGTTAATGACAAAAATGTAAGAGTGCAGAAAATTGTAAATGAAAGAGATTGAAAATAATAAAAATTGAAAGGAAAGCAATAAAGTTCTTCAAATGCAATTTTGAGAAAAATATTACAAGATAATATATTGAAACCAATTCTCTACTCAACTATAAAATATAGTAGGACTGAAATTTAAATTGTAATTGAGATAAACTCCGATTGAAAGAAATTCAATGTATGAACTTAAATGTAAAAATAATAATTAAAAGGAATATAGTAAAGAGAAGAAATTTTCATTCGACAAATTTGAAACATCATACAAAATTCATGATCTAAGTTATCTTTAACCTTAAATTCAAGAAACTCAAATTTGAATTCCTTCATCAATGGAGAAAGAATAAAACCAATCAATTTGTATATTAAAAAAGAAAGCAATTCTTAATTAAGAAGTGAATTCTTAAAGAATCAAGAAAAGAAAACAAAAATGAACAAAACAATCGTCTAACATAGTTTCATGCTCGATATCTCCCATATCAAGAGTTCAATCATTTTTCAATTGTAAATTTGCATAACATAAAGCATAAAATAAGATAAAATGTGAAGAATTCAAGAAGAAATGTGAGAAAATGAAGAACTCAGATAGCCAACAGTTGTAAACTGTATAAATTGAAATTAGAGAACTAAACTAACTGTAAAAGTAAATGTGAAAGTAAAAATTGCCCCACTTATCTTCAGCGACTCCCTATTTATAAGGTTCTGCAATAACTAAAAATAGACGGGTCTAAGCTGAACCAAAAATTGGACCTATAAAAGTTTACATTACAAAGAAATCTTATACTAGACTATCTTCTAGCTGGTTCGTTTATGCATTTCGTTCAGCAGCTTTGGACTCCAACAATCACGTTCCAAGTGTTCAAATTGACATTATGAAAATAAGGAATCTAAAAGCAATCAGTCAAAAAGGATCTTTACAAAAAAAGATATAAACAAATAATAACTAATGTTTTATTTTAAGAAAGTAAAAAAAAAAACATATTTTTACTACTATTTAAAAAAAAAAACTCTTACATTTTATAGAAAATACAGATCTATACTAAATATAAGAAATAATAAAAGAAAACATAACTAGAAGCTACAATAAAAAAAAACATATCAACGTTTATATGTTATTTTTAATAGAATTTCTGAAAAATGAATCGAAAATATAAATTGCGTTAATAATGCATATAAGATCGGGGTTTAGCAATTTTTAGAATCCATTATTCTACATGGATTACCTATGACCGAAAATTTTTACTACCATTGTATTAATTGTTTGAATGAAATGGTAAACGAACTAAATGTCACACGAGAACAACTTTTATGTGTAGATTTTTTATACAATATAGATATGACATGACCAAGGGAACATTCTAACAATGTCATGAATTGTAGATATTGATTATAATGAGAAATGTGATGCAGTAATGGAAGAGCAAATCAAAGACATAATTCGTGATATGAAGAAAGATACTTTCCTGAGAATACATACACAAGTGTATATATGTGTTGAGAGAATCTGAGGAAGAAAATCGGGGAGATCTCAAACAATGAGACATGAGCTAACATATAAGAGAATGACACCACCTTCAACTCAAAACCTTAAGGCTTTGGATTGAAGGTGGCGTCATTCCCTTATATGGGTTGACTCTTATCTCATTCTTGTGAGATCTCCTCGATGTTTACTCCCTCGGATTCTCACAACAAGTGGTATCAGAGTCGTTGGTTTACTACTTGGGCAAATACAGTTTGATCCTGTATCGAAAGTCTTCCTGATGGAGATTTCAGGCAAGTGTGTCTCGTATAAGTGTGAACGGCGATACAAGTGAAGGGGTCATGAGTAATGTACTTAGGTTTGAGATTGCTTCCGCTCGAGGGGAGTGTATCAATGTGGTGGAGGAGTAACTCTCACTTGAGGGGGAGATTGTTATTGTTAGGTATTCAAGTGTGAGTCTAAGTCCCACATTGGGTATGAATGAGGAAAGTTGAGCAACACAGAAGAAAGAAGACTTGCAAACCTAATGTCTTAAGATTTTAGGTTGAAGGTGGTGTCATTCCTCCTAGGATTCTCCCAACAATATGTGTATATGATAGTTTGACAACAAATTCACATAATTTAAGAAATATATTACCGATGAAAACATTCAGGACGTTTATAGTTATTTGAAATATTGTAACTATATACTGGTGTGGTTAAGAGCTATATTGGATTTTCTAATTTTCAGGTACACCACTTCTAAAAGTTTGTTGTAGTTATAATTAATGTTGAAAGTTCTTTCAATGATGTAAGAAAGTTAATTTTAACATTTGTTTCAACTAAAAGGAATGACCTTAATCACAACTAGTACCATAAAAATCATATATTATTGTATTTGCTTAAAGAAGAGAGTAAATAATTTCTCAAGATTTTTCATTAACAATTCATTATTTTATTCTAACGAATATTCGTAACAATAATAACAATAATACTAATAATAATAAATAATAATTAAAATTAACAATATAACATAGAATATAAAAAGTCAAAATAAGAAATGTTAAAAAGAAAAAATTAAAGTAGAATCATAACTAGACTCAAAAGATGAGTTACAACATATAAGTTCTTCATAGTAATAATATGAAAATATAAACTAAAAGTTATAAAATAGATAAGAAAAGAAAGAATAAATTAACTTTTACTTTTATTTTTTTTCCATATAAGAATCTTCTAGATACAAATATAACTTAAATTATACAAGAAGGAAAACAACTCAAAATCTCCATTTACATAAAACAATTAAACATGTAATAAAGGGACTATAATAGTTATTCATAACAAATTTCATCATGTTCATTTTCTATAATTTTAAAATATTTCGATGCTTGTCTGAATTGGCCGTGAGATAGTTTGCTTACAAAAGCTTTTTCCTTTAAAAAAAGAGTACATTAGGCTGCTTTTAGTGCGGAGATGTATGAAAAGGAGCATAATTTGTAACATTAAACTGACCTAGTGTTACGTAGAAAACTTCAAACCATTAAACGCGATTAAAACATATACATAGTTAAATTAATTTCAACCACATTATCTGTTATGGTAAAAAAAGAATCATCATTTTAACTGGTCAAACTTACAAGTTGTTTGGAAACCTTTTGCCAACCTCACGCCAAACATCACAAAAACGTAAAAGTTACTCTTAATCACTTCAAGCAAGACCACATCCTTTGATCAAAGATGCAAAACGAATGTTTTTGCTTTTTTTCTTAACCATTTAGTTGCCACCACCTTACCTTGCTCAAAGAATTTTCATTGTTATTTATGTATTGAAGTTGGATTAAAATTGTTGCAATTACAACTACAAACACGATTTTAATAGATTAAAAAGTATACATTTTTTGAAAACATGTCCATTTAATCTTTATTATCTTTCTAAATAGTTTACTAGTATTTCTTTCTCTAAATTACTTTAGATTTAATAATTTTTTTTAAAACAATTCAAATTAACTAATGTTCTCATTTTTAATAAACCGTTAATAGTTTTTATTTTTTCTAAAACAAATTATATCAAATTTATAGCAATACATTTATTGAAAAAGTGGAATTGGACTAATTCTTCGTGCACCTTAATAGGTTCTTTTTGCACCTTAATAAAAAATTTTAATATTACAATTGCCCTTATATGATAACTGGATGGCACCCTCATCCGGTTGTCATTTGAAAAAAAAATTAACAACCGGATGACCTGCTCATCCGGTTATCAATTTTTTTTCACATGACAACCGGATAGGGGTGTCATCCGGTTCTCATTTGAAAAACAATTAACAATCGGATGAGCAGGCAATCCGGTTGTTATTTGAAAAAAAGTAACAACCGGATGAAAGTGTCATCCGATTCTTATATAAGGGCAATTGTGGTATTAAAATTTTTTATTAGGTGCAGGAAGAACGTATTAGGGTGCAAAAAGAACTCGTCGTGGAATTCTTACATATCATTAATTTTAATCAAGGTGAAAAAAAAATCTTGAATTAAAATTATTTTAGGAAGAATTATTAGGTGGGTTTAAATGTCACTTAGGATGTGAAAATTCAATTGTTTTAAAATTATTCCACACATCCTATAACCAAATCTCCATTCATTGTCCATTTCTCGACATCCATCATTTCCCTCTTTTCGTCTACAAATCAAACTAACCGTAAGAAAACATATTACAACAACCATAGAGAAAAAGCAGCCACAACATAACAAAACTCTTAACAAAGGGGAACCAACTTTCAAATAAAATAATAAGGGTAGAACGGGTATTTTGAAAGGTACAGCGTTCAGGAAGCAGAATTTATGTAGGTTCCTACATCACTTTATCTTTTCTGGCAATTGACAATTTTTTTTATCACTCAGAGGACTCTGGAACCTTCCAGTGACTTTTCCAACCATATGGGATGAACTAAACCAAACTTATTCAACGCTTAAAGATGTTGTTCAAGCATCTTATGTAACCATGTAAACATTAGTTAGAACAAGGAAACAAATTTGTTACAATATACGCTAACCAATTAAATCACTTTCGGTGGTAAAAACTAATTATAGTAAAGATGTCATTGTTCTAAAGGATTTTATTTAACAAGACAATGTCTATGATTTTCTAGTTAATACCCAGACAACCGTGACAACGTGTGTTCGGATGATAATAAATAAAATTTATCTTTGAAGTAATAAAAGTTTAAACAAAATATTTTTTAATAATAAAATATACTCTTGCATTTAGTAATTTAATTATAATGTTACCATATCTTAATATAACATTCTATAAGAGTAATAACTCGTCTAATCTCTATATAATTTATAAAAATCTTTTCTTTCAAATTTTTTTGTGTTCAACGTGCTGTTATTTGAAAAGATTACACATCCAAAAAATTCTTATTTATTATTTCAAAAGATCACAAACAAAAAATATTTATTTTCCTTAACGTGAATAAGAAATGGCATAGCATAATAATGTGAATCAAAATCTATTTGGAGTAACTCTACAAAAATACAACAGTATAAGAAAATTTGCTGCAATAATCAAATATCTTATAGGATCACATTCATCAAGCCTATAAAAGAAAAAACACATATATATCAACACAACAACACATAATTCTAACCCCGCAATAAGAGGCCTTATGAAAATCATCCATGTACTAATGTGTTGCCTTTTAAACCTGTAACAGTCTTTTAAACCTTCTACTCATCCAATGAAGTTAAAATGATAATCAGAAGTGATTTATTGTATATTCACTTTATAGGAGTTCTTATATTTTTCTATCAAACATTCTTGTAGTTAGGAGTAACACTTAAAACTACTTGTGAAAGCTAAAAGCAGCTTAGTATCAAAGAATACTTGATATTATTATTAATATCAAGGAATACTAAAAGAGTTTTTCATAAGTGACATTATATACTGGTATAAAATAAAAGAAACAAAGAAGAATACTTGTTTGTAGTCTATTTTAACTATAGTTGAATCTTCATAACCCAAAATAGGACAAACAGAGAAAGTTGATTTGTGGTCCTTTTATTGTAATAGGCCATAGCATTAACGAAGAGAAATTTTGGAAATTGCATTGTTATTTGGGGGGAAAGAGAAGGAGAAGCATCTTGTAAAGGTGAACAAGTCCATAGGGCAGAAACAATATGAGGAAAAAGAAAATTCTTCTGACTTGTTGAAACCTACTAGCCTTAAGTCAAGAAGAGATCAAAAGAATGACAGCCTTTTCCAGTAGTCTTGAGAAATCATCAGGTATGCTTCTACTTAGAAACAATTCCATACCATTGGAGCTGAAACCTATTATGATCTCTTTATCTAAACACTTCCATATAAAGAATCATTTTGAAAAATCATTTCAAACCACCAGTTGACAAAAATAACAGATCATGCTTAACAAAGATGACGAATAACCAAAAAGAGGCCTTTCACTAATCCTGAAAATGAAGTCACAAATACACCATTTTCCGGAAGAAATTCAACTTCACCTTCCTATGCTATGTTCACTGCACCAACGAGGATAATACAACATAGAGTCTTGTAAGTCACCACTCTTTTAAAACATCCTATTTGTGACTTGAGTTCCCCTATTAGAGCCAATTGAAATAGCTTGGCCTTCGGCCATTAGCAATGATGACAGCTTTTTTAGATGACAGAAAGAGCAGTAGCACTAATGAGCCATGCACCAAGTCTAGTAATAAGTATTAATCAAACCAAAACACCAGCAAAATGCATGCTTGTAATACCATTCACAACTATAAAGACGATGCATCAAACAAGCACTTGAAGTAGACCAAAACAGTATTGATTAGACCTTCATTAAATGATGTTACATTACAAAGTCAACAAAATGGAACAGCAAATTAGACCAATGATAACAGTCCATGAAATAACTCTTTTGTCAATCAAGCAATCCCTGATAACATGAGCCCGAACAATGCTACCAAGTCAAGAAATCAAGAGCAAAAATAGTGCTAGCTTCATTGAAGCACTGGGAAAAGCAAAATGACATCTTAAACGGAGGATTTTCTGCATCAGATTTCAAGACTGAGAATTTTGTGAAACATGGAGGTGGTGATGTGGCAGATAAGATTAAAACTGCTATCCATATCCATATCTGAGCAATTGTAGGGCTGTGACCTCAAAAAATCAAGGATAACACGTATTCTTGCCAAAAAAGGGGAAAACAAAAAGTAACACCTCGAAGAATGACAATGAATTTTGATCACCCTTGTGCCTCAGCCAAACTGACCTAAACTGGAAAACTGGAACATTCAAAGGCTCAAACTGAAGTCAAACAAAATCTTCAAGAAACGAAGCACTAGGATCCAAGAAACCACACATCCAGGTCTCAATGAAAATAAAAAGTTCTCATTGCTGAATCAGATAAAAAAACCATTGAAGATTTTGAGCTAAAAGCACATCAATATCAGAATCTTGAGTTTTGTAGAAGCGGGGAGGGGAGGGCAATTGTAGTGAAGTGAGGAAGAGAGGTCGAAACTGAGCTCATGGGATGCTCTATGCAGCATAATGAAATGTTCCTTTCCAGTAGATGCCAACACTCTCATTCCAGGGTGGGAGACATAATAGAGCCCAAATGGAGAAGAAAATACAAAAACCAGAGAAAATATTTGTTGAATGAAAAAAAGAGGAAAACAATACAATTAGGCATAAATGGGCATCACATCATATAGAACTACAGAATCAGTACCTATCAACTATCTCCAAGTTACCAACCAATTTCAGTTAGTGTCTGAAACAAAGAACAAAGACCAGACACAACTGGAACAGAGCAGAACCTTCAGGGTGCAAAAGACAACTAAGGCTCCAATCACACCTAAACTCAGGGTGACACCAATTCAGAGACAGTAAAGACACTGCATAAAATGAAGACTGGAACCTCCATATCTAGACGTAGAGGACAAATTCAGAACAAGACAAAGAAGGGTGCAAAACATGAAGCCAAGAAATGGAATGTATTTATTATTTGATTAAATTCTATTCGAGGCCCATCTCAAAAGGAATTGGAACGCATACTACACATACCCTGCCCCAAAAACCAGAACAAAATACTTTTCAAACCTTGTCTCTCAATGTTTTCCCTATGACCCCAAAATGCAATCAAATATTGCCAAAGATCCATCCAAAGAAGATTAAAATCCAAAAAACAATAGCAATCAAACCTTATCATAATGGGGACAGCCAAATAAAAAAAATTATACCACATTGTTAGAAACAAGAAATAAACAAACTAGCAAGCTTCAGGTAGGAATATCAGCTTGATTTATCCGAAGCATTTGCATTATTAAATAAGAGCAAATTGGAGTCATTTTGAGTTCATGATAGCCCATTGTAATTAGTTAAACTTCCCAACAGCAAACTAACAAATTATATAAACCCAGTCACCTGTTCGGGTACCAAGTGTAACACACCATACATCATATGCTTCGGCATTCACTCTTAAGAAGAATCCGGAGCAAGTACCTCAAATGAACTCCATAAGCAAGACAGAACTTGAGAGCTCAAGACAGCAGATAATCAAAAGATATCTGAAGTCAGGAATCTGCCTTGGAAAACCCTCTTGTATAGGGTTTGTTAAAAGCAACATACCCATCATGTTTACTCCTTGGAGGCGCTTTCCTGACCATAAAAGGATGCAAATGTGAAGCTTTACGGACCACCAGAACTGCGAAGTTGCAACCTCTTCCTCTCAAACTCAAGCTACAAACGAGGAAAATGTATAGTCAATATCAGCCAAGTTTTGCATCAAAACGTTTTATTTTAAAAAGACTATTAGGGTAAATTATTATTATCAAGAAATAAATTGCCGTATTTTTCCACAAAGAGTCATTAGAAATCACTGAAAGTTGAATGGATGAAATTTAAACTGTACAGTGCAGCTGCAATTGAAAACCTTGTTGCCTGTATTTGTCCTAAATTTCTTGCAATTTTTCTAAACAGATACAAACACAGCTTCAACAGTGTGACCACGACCACAATTGAAAATCATGAATTGAGATTTAAACCAATAACCACATTAGGTCCATCGAGGATGGGTTATTTTAGTAGACAAGTATATGTATATAAATAGGAAGAGGGATTCCATCTTGTCATTTGGGAGGATTGGGGACTTTTCATACTGTAATCTGTGGAATCTTCCCATTTTTTTCCATAAATCTGATCCAGTTCCTACCAATTGGTAACAGAGATCAAATCTAAGAGCTGTGGGGGTAAGTTGTAAAGAAAATGGCTTCAAGATGGATTCCTGAATCTGATTAAAGGAAGATTGGTGGCTGATCAAGGTTGAGCAATATTGAGGCCAAGCAAGTTCAGGAAGAGATGAAACTGTTGCGGTCTCTATCCATCAACATTGATATGTGCATTGACGATCTCTCCAATGATATTCATGCTCAATTAGGACATCCTAGGTTAGCAAAATTGCAAAAGACAGTGTCGAGTTTAAAACATTTGTCTACTTTGAATTGTAAATCATGTCAATTTGGAAATCATGTTCGTCAGTCTTTCCATGATAGTCTTAATAAATGAGCTTTGTCTCCTTTTTCTTTAGTTGATTTTGATATGTGGGGTCTTTCTCATATTGTTACCCCTTTTGGTTTTAACATTTTGTTAGCGTTTGATACATATGAGAATGAGAAAGAATTTATTGAAGAAATAGAAGAGAAGACGTGAAGAATAAATAAAAGAAGTATGACAAATGAAGATGTAGATGAAGAAATAAAAGATAGAAGAAGTCTTAAAGATTTTGGAGGAAGAAATAAAAAGAAAAAGCATGAGTAGTCTTAGAAAATTGTAGGGAACTTGAGGGAAGTGAGGCACTTGATGGAATCAACTTGAGAGAAGCTCCATGACCTTTGGAACTCTCCAAGTGGCACCACCACCCATGTGCTTTCTTGCTATGTCATCTTTTTGTAATCATTACATTCATTGAATCTCGGAAACTACCCTTTGCATTCCCTAATTTCAAGGGATTAGTTTAGTTAATCATAGTTAACTCTTTGTATGACTCTTGGAACTCATTTGGACGAAATATATTATATAAATAAGTGTTCTCTCTAGTAAAACATATATAGATAAGTTGAATGAGAAAAACAAGACCTGATAATAACATTGATTGTTATAAAGCTCAATTGGTTGTCAAAGGATACACACAAATCTATGGCCGAGATTATACCAACACTTTCTCTCTTAGTATCAAAATGACTTTTAATCGACTTCTATTCTCCATTGCAGCTATTCACAACTGACTCTATTTCCACTTGACATCAAAAACGCATTTCTATGTGGTGACCTTGATGAAGAAGTCTACATGGAGCCTAGATTAGTTGCTCAAGGAGTGTCATCTAATACGGTATGTCACCTATACAAGTCCCTGTATGGCCTCAAGCAATCATCTCATGTATGGTTTGGGCATTTTCGAACTATCATCTAGCAATTCAGAATGATACAAAGTGATGTTGATTATTCTCTATTCTATCATCAATCTCCTCAAGGATGTATCTATCTCATTGTATATATGAACGATATTTTTATCACATGTAGTGATAAGAAGGGTATTGTCCAGCTAAAACAATATCTTACTCAAAAGTTCCAAACAACAGATCTTGGACAACTAAGGAATTTCCTTGGTATAGAAGTGCACAATCCAAGAATGATTTGGTCATACCTCAGAGAAAATATGCTCACAACATTCTAGAAGAAAGAGATGATAAATGCTAAGCCCGTAGACACACCAATGGATCCAAGTGTCAAACTTGTAACTAACCAAAGAGAAACTTATTTTGATCTTGGGAGATGCAAAAGGTTAGTTGGTAAGCAAAATTACCTCACTATGACCCGACCTATCGCCTTTGCAATGAGTGTAGTAAATCAATCTTTAAACTCTCCTTGTCAAGAACATTGGGATGCAGTTGTATGGATCCTAAAGAGTATTAAGAAGGCTCCTAGAAAAGGCATCATTTATCAAGATAAGGCAAATACTCAAATTGTTGGATATTCTCATGCTAACTAGGTAGGTCACCAGTTGTATGGATCCTAAAGTATATTAAGAAGGCTCCTAGAAAAGGCATCATTTATGAAGATAAGGGAAATACTCAAATTGTTGGATATTCTCATGCTAACTAGGTAGGTCACCAAGTGATAGACGCTCCACCTCAGGGTAATGTGTTCTTGTTGGAGGTAATTTAATACCCTGGAAAAGTAAGAAACAAAATTTTGTGGGAAGATCAATTGCAGAAATAGAATATAGGAGAATGGTATTAGTCAATTGTGAGCTCATATGGCTAAAACAACTCCTCAAAGAGCTTAAATTTCAAGAAAATCTCAAATGCACCTAGTATGTGACAACTAGGCTAATCTTGTCTTTCATGCGAGAACCAAACATGTTGAAGTGGATAGTCATTTCATAAGAGAGAAAGGGTAGCCTAGAGACATCAATAAATTTGTCAACTTTAATGAACAATTGGCTGAGCACCAAGCTTGTAAGAGAATAGAGGATCAATTATATTTACAGCAAGCTAGGTAATATACTTCAGCTTGAGGGAGAGTGCTATAATTATAGAAATAAGATGATCTTACACAATCTGAAATACTGTTATAATTATAGAAATAACTAGTTAATCTTATTATATAATCAGGAATATCTAGATTATATGTCTTATTAGGAGCATTTTTATTTGTTCTCGTATCATATCTTTATTATTAGAGGATATAAAAAATCTCCTCGATTGATTGCATTAATTCATTTTTCTCAGTATAAGTAAAGCGCGCCCATAGTTTTAGCTCAATATTTCTCTCTTCCCTAGAGTTTCAGACTCTACAACACACATGGGACCTTTTCAGCATACTACAAAGTTTCCAATGCACTATTTGGCCAAAAATACAACAGAAAACAGCGTAGCCATATCAACCATAGGACCATGGGAGTATTCACATTTTGTGTTTGACCCAGGTGGAGCCATATCAACCAACTTGAGGACAAGGTGAATGTTCAGAGGGACTATGGTTAGTAGGCCCCATTAGTAGCCAGTTAGTTATGTTAGTCTAAGAAATACAAGGGGTTATGTTAAGGGCCTGCTACTGATTAGGCCATTGTGGGTGGGTTTATGCTAGTAAACCAGTAGCCGTATATAAAAAAAATATGAAGAGGGATTTTATCAAGTCATTTTTGAGGATTGGGGCCTTTGGGCATTGGGAGGTGCAGCCCTTCCGAAGTTCTACAACTTTTCTCAAAAAATCTAATCCGATCTCAATCAAACCACCTACAAACTACGCAAATCCCTCATCCGCAGGTCATTTCAAATTAATGGTTGTAATACTACTAAAAAAAGCTCCTTATAGAAGAATCAAATGTAATGAACGAAAAAGAAAAACAAAGTTCTCTTGATTAAGTTTTCGTTTTGCACTTAATGTTGTTTTAATAAAAATGAACCATAAATCCCAATAGCCAAGCAACTCTACTGCACATAATTCAATACCAATCTATACGATATTTGACATGCCACTAATACATACATTTAGGCACACTAAAAAACAGCAAAAGAAGGATATTTACCACTTTCTTCACCCGTTCATTTGCAGCAGGAGTACCTCCAACAACACATTCTGGGTGATAAGGACTGCTGACACGCACGTCATTCATCACAACTATGACTGTCTTGTCCCAGCGGACTGGAAGCCTGAGTGCATTCTAATGTCATCAGTTTAAAAGGAAAATTAACCTACTGAGAAAAAATACAAAAGCTAGAAATATGGAAATCTTAAGACAAAGAGGCACTCTTAAGGCATGTGGGGATCGGGATTATAATGCTCTCAGGCAAGCATCAAAAAGTGACCCAGAATAGGGCTCAACTTGAGGTATCAAGTGATCCCCGTTTTTGTAGATCTGAATACAACTAAAAACTGACTCCAAAATAAATAAAACTTAGACAGATACTATTCCTCTAAGGAATGGCTGTTATCCAACATAAACACTGCAATTTCAAATGTCACATTATCACAAAATAATTAACCAAAATATTCATACAAACTGGGAGGAGGACTAATACAATTTCAAGAATATACAATATATAATTATATCGTTGGGTTTGAGAACAGCCTTCACAGTCAGAAATCATAATAAAAGTTCAAGTACTGAATTAATATCCACAACTTATAGATAATGACTACAGTTTCAGATCATAATTAAAACCCTAGGAACAAGAGAGGAAAGAAATCTTCTAGAAAACAAAGGTATATCAATTTTCTAGCATATCTATTCTAATATAAGAATACACAAAAAAAATGATCAGGTATTTTCCTCTCTTTTTAGAGCCACAAAAAATAGATAAAAGAAGGAAGCTCCCATTCCCTTCATATTCTTTTTCTCTGGACATTCCGGCACATAATTCAATCATTCTGGTGAAGAAAGTTGGGAACATTTAACATAAATATCATGCCAGTGTTGAGTTTTAAGATAAAAAACAATCAAACATAAGAAACCCTTAACAAGGCAAGGGGTATTTTATTTTGTGTAGTATAAGAAACCCATACAAGGCAAAGGCCTTCCCCTTAAAGTCACCCTCTCCAAAGCATGGGTACTTTATTTTGTGATCCAACCAAGTACACGCACATGTAGAGGGTACATTTAAGCATGATTGTTGAATTGGTATACAAATTGTGAATTGGAAGATTCATTTTCTGAATCATGAATCAAGTTGTATCATGAGTAGTAAGATTTGTGATCAATAATAAAACATAATATTTATATGCATTAAAGCACAAATTCATGATCAATAACTACGAGCATTTTTATTTTAGTTTCTAAATATCTTAATTGGAAAATATATCTATTTAAATTTAATAAAATATAAAACTTAATTATAGTGCATCAAAATTTGAATTTTTTTTTATATTTTTCAAGTGTAGATTAAAAGGGATAAGAAAGTGATAAGGTCCAATAATTAAAATTACAAGTCCAAACAACAATGTTCAAACTGACAGTCCACGCCCAAACACAATTAGTCTTGCCCTAAGAACTAAAAGACAGAAGTTATTAAAAGTAGAAAAAATTAAAAAAAAAAAAAAAGAAGAAAAGAAACACAGTACTGTGCCGTGTCTCCAAACCACCTTGAAAATTTGTCATTTATATCTGTCTTACACAACCATTTTTTTTTTTGTCCAGTCTTGTAAGGTCACACATCCTTCTAAAATTTTCATTTTTGCTACTCAATATTTTTCTTGTTGTCGATGTCAGAAAGCCAATAATCTGTTATATCATATAGCAGATAGTGTAATGGGCATATAGCGAAAGTTACATAACAGTCTAAATATATAATATATAATATATAATATATATATATATATATATATATATATATATATATATATATATATATTTATATTAACATTATATTATCTCAAAAAATTTAATTGGCTGAAGACTTGAAAGAAATGACAAGAGCAAACACGATGAATGCCACAACCTCAATACTGATAGGGACCGCAATACTAGACAGAGTTGCAATTCCGAATGTGAGAAATTAAACTATGCAATAGTGCTATAGAGACACTAGAGTGGCTATTTAACAACACTGCTTGTTGTCCCTTTAAAACCTAGCATTTAATACCATATAATATAGGCGTATGTATAGCAACATGATAAAACTTCCCTCTGAGCTTGGTATGTAATTGGCAATCTCAAATAACCTCAATGCCTTTCTCCATGTTAACCGTCCTACTTATATCCTATGTGCAATGTCTTCACTAATTTCCTCATCATTTTGTAATATTGGTCCAAAATATTTAAATTTAGAAACTTGCAATATGACAACTTCCATTTTCAGTTGCAATTACAAGATAAATAATGTATATACTAAACATATAGGCAGTGAAACTGTTAGCAACCAAAGAATTACACACCACAAAAATAGCAAAGAAAATCGAAAGACAGTAGACTTGTTGAATGAGAAATCGTATTCAATTCTGTAGCAGCAGTTTACACAGAATTTACAAAGGAAGCACTTTTCCTTTCACACAAAAATATCCTGTCAACAATCAACCTCCCAAAAAGTCCCCTTCTCCTAACTCGGTTGGTCTACTCAACCCATCCTAACAACCAAAACTGTCTGCTCCCTTTTTCTTTAATTTCCTTCTAGAATAAACTCTCCCTATTTTATCCCTCTCTTTTCCCTTGTACCTAACAGAAACAAAAAAGAAACTCAGAATAAAGGAACTCATGATAAATAATAAGGTCAGTTTATGCACAAATCACCATCAATCTAGGAGCAACAAGAGAATGGCAATGAAGTCAAAATATGAAAGACAACATGGATTAATGTAAGAAAAAAAAAAAAAAAAACACGAGAAATATTAGTTAAATGTGAACTTGGAAGGAAGAAGAAGAAAGGGACAAAAGGAGGAAAAAGGTAGTCTTGTAAAGTATGAGGAATAGAAGTCAAAACATAGTTAACTCTTTATTAAAACGGTCAAGATAGGTTTCAAATCCTATTACTTTTGTGAAGCAACAAATGCATTAGAAATGAGAGCGAGAAACACAATTTTACTCAAAATAACCTAAACAACATTGTTTTACGGGCAAGAATGGATTATCGAACATAGCAGGAAAAAAGTCACTGTTGAAAACCATTCTGCTATTTTAAATCCCGTAGTAATCAGGCTGCTGTACTCTACTACACCACTATAACACGATATTGAAGTCCAATATGTCTTGCTATAGCACACCACTATAACGCTGCAAAGATCACTACTCAAATACACACTGATATGCTCAAAACCCCAGGGCCACTCCACACCACTTAACACATATACCATGCCAATGATGCCATCAACAACTGCATGCGACTTTGAGCATGGCTAGGTTTACCTTATGTATTTGCTAGATCAGTCAGTTTGCCTATTTTTGTTTCTCTACTCAATTAATATATTCATCCTTACTTGACAGGGACAAGACGCGATCTATTAATTTCCTTTATCCTACACATTTCTACAAGAATCTACAAATATTTTATCATATAAATGTCATGCTCTGAAGTCTATTTGCTTCATAACATAATCAGAGAAAAAATCCCTAGACAGTACAGGGCAGGAAACAAACTAGACAAAAGCTAAAATCCCGATCCACACCACAGTGGTTAGTTCAGCACTATATTTCACTCACACAGCACTTACGTTTTGGACAAAGCATCAAATATGCTCTGCGCCTCGCTGGTGACACCAACCCCAATCCTCTCAGCATCAGCCTCTGCTTGTCTACACCCAAAAATCATTTGAAGCCCCACATGAATTTCATAAAAGACACATTTAAAGAAAACTAGAAAAAAGCAAAAAGTTGGAGAATTGCTCGAGAATACCTGATGGCAACTTCTTCCCTAGCTTGGAGAGCGGCGAGGTCAAGGAAGCAGTTGGTGGGATCAAGTGGGTCTTCGGCCTGGCCAAGAAAGGTGAAGTCTTTGATGTAATTAGCCTTGAGCAACCTGATGTTTCGACGAGGGCCATGTTTGGAAGGTTCCTGGAGCACGAGGATGTTGGAGGGCCGATCGAAGGTGACAACCTGGCCTTCGAATTCGTCGCCCAACGTTGTCCTGATCGACAGCAAACACCCCACCGCCAAGTCCTCCGGGTTGTTGTTGCTGTTGCCACCCTCCATTGTCGTGCTTTCTGCTCCTTCCTGCCCTTCCCTCCTACTTTACCCTTCCTTCCACCGAACAAGACTTGTCTCTTTCTTGCACACAATCTTGAACTGGGAACCTTGTTTAGGGCTTCCGATACCCTCCTTCTCTTTTGTTCAAGTCTAGTATTTGGGATTTGGGCTCCTTTTCATAAGAACACAAATTCTGTGTCCTCATTGGGCTTACCAAATTTTAATTAGGTATCTCTGATTTTAGTTTTCTTTTTTTACAAATTTAATTTTTTTTTTTTTACTTACATTCTTCTATATTTACACAAATTTTTGTATTTAATTATAGTTAAATTTAACATATTTTTCTCAATTTAATTGTTTTATGATTTTGGTTTAAAATGGGGTTAGTGTTTTGAAAATAGTCTTTCACATATATGTCTTTTTTTTGTAATAATAAAACATTTTAACTGGAAAAATAGAGATTTTCCTTTTTTTTTTCTTACCGGTTTTAAATGATTTTTGTTCATTTCCACATTGGTTATATTTATTTTGATTTACTTGCTTTTATATTATTATAGTGCCTTGAGTTGAGACATCTTATATTTATATTTCTCCTACCTTATCTTTTACTTCTATATCAATATTGTTATGATAAAAAATTTTATCTGAGCAAAATATAAACAATTTGTAAGAATATTTTATAAATTATTATTATTATTATTATTATAATATTCAAAATAAAAGTTATTTGATATTAAGAAGCATATCAGTAACTCATGGTACTTGCAAATTCTTCATTTGGTCTGTTGGTCACAGTCTAATTTAAATGTTATAAATTGAATATGTTGAGATTCTCTTCAAAATCATGGTGATATAAAGTTTGTTGGTATCTCTTGAGTGGATATTTGGATTCAATGGTAATTTGGCCTTGGTACTAGCCTAAAGGTGAAAACTCATGGTGGAATGATGGTTTTTAAGCCACCATATGTGATTCAACTTTGGGCTTAGAATTGATCAAGGAACAACACAGTGAGTTTCATCGTTATTCACCATTGTAGAATCAGATCCAAGAGTTCGTCAATAGATATTTAATTATATATGTACCGTCTGGACGACTACTTGTCGTCTTAAGCCGATAACTTCTCTAACGAAGGTAAGCTCAAAAGTCTCACTTTACAAGCAACCTCTGGAGACTCATTCTGTAAAAGCTGACATAACATGAAGTTTAAGTCAATTTTGAATCCTATAAATAAGTGGTCATTGTAGGTCAAAGTATGTATATTGGATCTTAACTCACTTAGCTCTGATAACTGAATATTGACTTGAGCGTCAGAGTGTCTTCGCAGGTACACCCCCTATCATGGCTTGGGCGAGAACTTGGCGGGTTTCGACAAGTGCTTACGGAACGAGGAAGACTGAGACTGAGAACATCGTAGCAGAGTGGGCTTGAACTGTTTAGGCTGTGTGGAAGAAGACTCTAAAGGTCCCCAAACTTTGTGCAAGAACAATTGACACTCACCGTGGGGCCCGGGAGTGGAAACAAGAAGCTTGAATGGTATCACCCCGTAGTCAGGTGAACGATCAAAGACAAGAGGGAGCGTTGGCTGGTGTAGACCTGATGACTTTGCTGCTATCTCTGCAGTGCGAAATGGTAGAGATAAAGCAAAAGGGGGAAGAGGAAATGCACGCAATGACACAAAAAAAAATGAGGACGAGCTTTACGCGTTAAGACAATAGAACGAGTAGGACCTGCGTGCTCTTAGGCAGGAGAATGATGAAATGAAGAAGAAGCTGTTGGGCGAGAAGGCATAAAAGATCAAAGTGATTACGATATCGGGTCGCTCAAAGACGAACACTAACAATCATGAAAAAGAAGATGAGGTATCTTATCACACAAGCGAAACCTCAAACTTGGAAGAAAGGCGACACCCATTTGTGGATGGTATCATAAACGTGGAGTTACCGACCAAGTGAAGAGGGCTGACAATAGATCGATATTGATGTGTATACCACTAATATTGGTCTGTTTACCACCAATGAGGCTATCATGTGTCGGGTATTCCCCACCTCATTGAAAGGAATGGCGTTAAGTTGGTTCACGAAGCTCGCATCGTACTCAGTTGACTGTTTCAAAACTCTTGTGAGCCTCTTTACGACTCAGTTTGCACAAGTAGACCCCACCACCTGACTTCAATTGCTCTTGTCAACATCCAAGAAAAAAGGGGTGAATCCCTTCATGCTTTCATGGATATATTTGGCAAGGTGGCTCTTCAAATCCAAAACCTTAATTCAGAAGTTGCCCTTCATCACATGGTAACAGCACTCCGACCTGGACCCTTCGCCGACAGTCTATGCAAGAAACCAACCCTTAATATGAACGAGATGAGGATTAGAGCAGCCAAGTTCATGCGGCTGAAAAAACTGAGAGACTTTGGGGGGAGATGAAAATAGAGCCTCAACAGGAAAGGGTATGGGTGAAGGAAAGACCCTCCTTCCCCCCTTTACCAACAAGACCAAAGGAAATAAGAATGCCTAAGTTCTCAAATTACACCCCTCTCAATACTAATAGGGGGTGGATACTAAGGAAGCCCTCAGTGTGGATCTCCTACCCACCCCGAGGAGGGCAGCAACTCCCCGAAACGCAGACACCACCAAACACTGTCATTTCCATCAGAATTATAGTCACAACACAGAAAAGTGCGTGACACTAAAGGACAAGATTGAGGAGTTAATTCAGGTTGGCCACTTGAACCAATTCGTGTGTGAACCGCTAGAAGTGGCAAGAAGAAGGCAGCGGACTTCCAAAAGTCAAAGAGAAGCACGAGGAGAGTCGAGAAGGCGAATAGGTGAAAGGGCGAGAACTTTCCGACACCAGTCACCATAGCCAGCAACTCATAATCCAAATATAAGAGGCGTGATCAACACCATAGCAGGAGGATTCGCTGGTGGGAGGGTAATCGGCGACAACAAGGAGGAAGCACCTACGAGCTGTCCAAGTTGTCAATGCAGTATCCAGACCTATTCGGTGGAAGATGTCGCCCATCGCATTTACAAATGCTGATTTTAAGGGCGTAGATCCTCTACAAGATAATCTGATGGTGATCACTATGGAAATCGAAAACTTCATAGTCATGAAAACACTGGTTGACCAATGAAGTTCAGTAGATATCCTATACTAGAGTAGGGAGGAAATTCATTAGCAATGAGTGTCAGAATATGTTATTTATTAGTAGATGCCAATTCATCGTACAACGTGCTCCTCGACAAACCATCGTTAAACCTGCTTGGGGCGATAGTGTCCATACCCCACTAGACCATGAAGTTCCCTTCCCCTACGGGAGATATCATCACCGTTCATATTGATCAAAAGGTGGCTTGAGAATGCTATGTGGCAAGCTTAAAGGTGGAATCAGTTGTGAGAGTGTTAGAAGACAACAGAGAGAGGGGAGCAAAATGGAGCCATGTCGTTGCAATTGCTGACCTTGATCCACGAGTGGAAGAAGTTAGGGTAGAGCCTCGAGAGGAGACACAAGTCATACCTTTGATGGGTGAAGATAAGACTACCAGGATAAGTACCTCACTGTCAAAGGAAGACACTACACACATCACTCAGATATTACAGAAGAATGTTAGTGTTTTCGCATGGACAGCCACAGACATGTCGGGCGTGAACCAATCCATTATCATGCATAGGCTTTCCACTTTCAAAGATGCGAAACCAGTCTCCCAAAAAAAGAGGAAGCTTGGTGAGGAAAAGCGAGTTGTCACCAAAGAGAAGGCAAAAAAGTTGTTACAGGCAGGGTTCATTAGAGAAGCACATTACACCACGTGGCTGGGCAACATGGTGCTAGTGAGAAAACCAAGCGAAAAATGGAGAATGTGCACAAACTATACCGACCTTAATAAAGCTATCCCAAAGGACGCGTACCCACTACCGAGTATTGATCGTCTTGTGGACGGTGCATCAGGGCATAAGTTCATGAGCTTCCTAGATGCTTTCTCGGGATATAACCAGATTAGCATGCACCCATATATAGGATAGGATATACAACGAAAGAACTAGATGATGTATTATTTGATCAAAACCTACTCCTTTCTTATCATGAGACTTCCTATAACTTTTTATTAACATGTCAATAGATTTTTCATTTGTATTTGAATGAGATAAAACTATTCTAAGAGCCAGATTTTCATTTATAATATCATCAATGTTTGTCTTATTTAATCCAATAGGCCGTTTTCCTAATTTTTCTCTAATTAACACAAGTTCTTTTTCAAAGTTTTTGAAATTTGTGTTCAAAACTGTAAGGTCCCTATTTTCATTACACAACCTTTCTTTCTCTTAGAGAAGCTATGTGTTTTTAAGAGAAATATCATTTAGACTAGTTTTCTCTTGTTGCATTAAGTCAATTTCTTTGCAAACATTTTTATAATTTCTTTTCATGGTTTTATATCTGAGTACACAAATTTCTCTAGGTTATCCAAGTACACAAACCTCTCCAGGTTACAACAAGTACACAAACCTCCTCTCTAGTTTATCCAAGTACACAAAGCTCTTCAGGTTATCTAAGTACACACAAACTTATCTAGGTTATAACGAGCACACAAACTTCTTTAGGTTATAATGAGTACACAAGTCTCTCCAAGTTATACCAATCCCAATCTCCCCCTAAGATCAAGACCACTTAGAATTACTGAAAGAAGCACCCTAAAAAAATAAAATAATCAATGCTCACAAGGGTTTACTTCACAATAGTGATAAATTATACAATGGGTGCATACAACCAAGAAGTCTAAATGCAAGTAACAAGTTGACAATAGACACTCAGTAGATACTTTAATTATTTTTTCGATGTCTTGCACGATATATTTCTCGTTTTGCTTCTTGTTCTTCAACTTAAAATTGTTCCTCTATATGTAATATTGACTTATATATTAGAGCTCAAACTAATTTCGATCCTGGATTAAACTTGATTAATTTTGGATTAGAAAAAATTTAAAATAACATAAAACAATTATATTTGACAGACTAATCAATAATTTGAATTTAAAAATAATTCTTATAAATTATTTTATAAGAAGATTCAGGAGATTGCTGAAGAAGATTAAAACAATTATAAATTATTTGACACCTAACTGAGATTGCTGAAGAAGATTTAGAAGAGAGTTATATTGCTCTTTGGTCAAACTAAAGTTAGAAGACTATTGAGACTCCTCTTGGTTTATAAATGCCTTACTCTCATTTGTAGTTTTGATTGCAATAGCATTGGTAACAGAAAATTTTCTCCTTTTGTAGTTTGGTGGAAATCTATGTAAGCGATAACATTGATCAATTGTGTGACCTCTTCTACCACAATGTGTGCATTTCTTATTATTATAATGCTTGTCATCCTTGGTCCATCTCTTGGCTTAGAATTATGAGAATTTCTGTTGAACGAACCATAATATACACTGGAAGAATCATTCAGGAGATTTACTGATGGATTATCGAACGATGAAGTAGTCATATTTGCTACTGAAAATAATGGCACTTTTAAAGCCAATTACATATGATGAATTCTTGCAAATGAAACAAAATCAGAGTTGACACAGTAGAACTCTCTCGATTAGAGAGCTCTGATACTATAACAACTTTTGATATCCACCATTATTGACACATTGTCAAAAGAAAGTAATAAAAGATAAAATTGCAAATGAAAACTCTCTTTTGTCTTATTGATGAAGTAGAATATATATAATAACAAGATAATTGTAAATAATTCTCAAATAATAAAATTATTTATTATTCATTAATATATCCTAACAGAATCTCTAATAATCTTTATATAATAATTATTTATTAATACACACAATCAATACTTTAAGGAGCACGCTAGACACTTAGTAAATAATGTCATTCTTATTATTCTTGTTTCAACTGTCTCGCACGATGTATTTCTCTCTTCTTCTTTTTTTCTTCTTCTTATTTTTGAATTTAAAATTATTCATCTATATATAATTTTAACTTTATGGTATAATGGAACTCAAACTAGTTTCAGAGTTGACATAGTGGAGCTCTCTCGATTAGAGGAGCTTTGATACTATAACAACTTTTGGTATCCACCATTATTGACACATTGTCAAAGAAAGTAACAGAAGATAAATTTGCAAATGAAAACTCTTTTGGTATCCACCATTATTGACACATTGTCAAAGAAAGTAACAGAAGGTAAAATTGCAAATGAAAACTCTCTCTTGTCATATTGATGAAAGAAAGTTACTCTATATATGAGAGTATATAGGGAGTATATGGAATAATAAGATAATTGTTAATAATCCTCGTATAATTGCACGTATGTATTTCTCTCATTTTTTTTTCTTTTCTTCTTATTATTGAATTTAAAATTATTCATCTATATATAATATAAAACAATTATATTTGACTGACTCATCAATAATTTAAATTTGAAAATAATTCTTATAAATTTCGACTATGAAGAACGTTAGAATAATATATAGTATTTGCACGTTAGTGAGTGACTGCAGGTTTTAATTCAAATTCAAAATCAGCTCAATAAACTTTCAGTGGAGATTTCTTTTAATCAAAATTAATTATTTGATACATTTTCATTTAGAGATATTTCTAACCCGGTAGAATTGTTTCCCTTAAGTTGCTCTTTCTTACCAAATTTAGCAACCGCAAAGTTGATCGAGATTTTAAAAGATTCTGGAATCAAATTCAATTTATATAACATTTCAAAACAGATCTATCTACTTGATTCTAATTTAAAAGGAAAACTTTCCTTTGACAATCACACCTGGCATACAATCAAATACCAATATGGTATAATTGTATATGTGGCTAAGGGTAAAATAGAACTTTTTTTTAAGGACATTTAAGGTATTTTGTTATGAAAGGGCATAATTGAATTTTAAGTATCTAAATTTAAAATTTGAAACGTCATAGGAATCTAGTACACCCATTTGCATAAGGAAGATTTTGTGTGATTGAATTTTAAGTATCTAAATTTAGAATTTGAAACGTCATAGGAGTCCAGTGCACCCATTTACATAAAGGAGATTTCTTGTGACAATGGTTGTAGTAGCGAGTGACGGTGGGAGACCATCGACGAGCAACGGTGGAAGACCATCAATGATGGGAGACCATCAATGCGATGGCGATAGCGGCGACGGCGGAGGGAGCAGTAGCGGCAGTGGGAACGGCAGGAGCAGCGGCGACAACAGTGGCGAGATTAAAGAGATTTGAAATTCAAACTCACTGTTTCTCAACTCTTGATGAAATATGTTGGGTAGCTTTCTAGATAAAATCCCAAATAAATTATGTTGGTCACATCAGTAATCACATAAGGTTATAAATTGAGTGTGTGTCAAGTGTGATTGTCAAAAAGTATAATTACTCAATTTAAAATTACACCAAGAAATCTTTAGTTTGATCATATCCACTAATTTTGGAAAATAAAAAAAAAATCAGAAACTTTTATACGCTTTCACAGGTTTCCATTAGGCATTTAATACACAATTAATTATTTTTTTAATTTTAAATAGACAATAACAAATAAGCCAGAATTTTGCAAAGCAATCACATTTAATAGAATTTTCTTTAAGAAAGCCCGTTTAAAACGTTGCAAGATAAGGTGATTAATTTAAATAATTAATAGAATTTTCTTTAAAAAACCCCGTTTAAAACGTTGCAAGGTGATTAATTCTAGAACGTAATTTTATATATATTAACGATTCAGAATTCTTAATAATAAAAGCATTCAATTCCAAATATTAATTAATTATTACTACATAGAATTAAAATCAACATGGTTAAATTGTGTCAAATTAGTTGGAATTTTTGTACTTTGGATTATTTCTCAATTTGCCTATATCCAAAAGGTTTCTCATTTTAAATTTAATTATTGTGTGATTTATATTTTCAAAATTACAAGTGTGAACGACAGTTTAATAGGAGTAGAATAAAATCACATCCTTATATGTTTTGTTAAACTGATTTACTTTTTAATATAAAACAAAATTAATTTAGTAGAATAATGATTAATAAAAATTTATTGTCAGATCATCAGCTTCATTCTCTACAAATAATATTAAGTACGCAATGCACATATACATTTAAAATATTATTATTATCAAAATTAATTAGATGATTAAATCATTAGAGATATTTAGACCAATATAATGATTCAATAATTTCTATTTTAAAATTTCATGTACTTTAATTGCATAAGTTTTGACATTCATTGATTTAAATAAACGTTAAAACATCTTAAGTTAATATGAAATGTTGTGTGAAATATATTTACTATTAAAAATTAAAAATGATACAAAATTATAGAATAAAAAAATTGTAACATATTATATTGGTTGATTCTCAACCGATATAATATGTTTGTATTTTTTTTACAAAATATATATATTACACGAGTTGAAGATCATAATCAATATAATATGTTTTTTAACTAATATAAAATTTTAAAAAATAATCACTGTATAGTATGTTTATTGTATCATCTGTTAGAAGTAATTCACTATAAACCATTTCACTTATATAATAAATAATATAATAAGATGAAAGTATGTTTAGGATTTGAGTAGTTATACTTTGACAATCACAGGTGACACACATTTACTTTACAATCTTATGTGGCGTTGATGTGGCCAAGATAAATGACGTGTAAAAAATATTTCAGGACGACACTGAGAGTCATTTTTAGGGTTTACATGTTTAGGGTTTTATCTAAAAGGTTGCCTAGCATATTCCATCAAGGGTTGAGAGAAGTAGTGAGTTTGAATCTCAGATCTCTTGAATCTCGTCACTGCTGACGCCGCCATTGCAGTCGTATCCGCTGCTATCACCGAAGCTGCTGTCACCACCGTCGATTGCTCGCTATCATCGTTGGTCTCCCACCGTCACTCGCCACCACAACCACTCTCACACGAAATCTCCCTTATGCAAATGAGTGTCCTGGACTTGTGTCACGTTTTAAATCTTATATTTAGACACTTAAAATCTAATTATGCCCTTTCATAACAAAATATCCTAAATGTCTTTAAAAGAAAAAAGTCTCATTTTATCCTTATCCACTTAAATAATTAAACTTAAACTATGTCAGCGCAGTTAGTATCTGATTGTATGACAGCTAAGGTCTAAGGTGTGATTGTGAAAACAAAGTTTTCCTTAGGGTTTAGGAGTGTGTTTACAAGTACAAAAGTATATTTGGTGTTCATAATAAGAGAACAGTAAACTTACTTAGCTAGAACCTGAAATAAATCTGGGCCTCTAAAGGGTGTTTCATCACCATAGAAAATTCCTGTTTCCATGATAAATCAACACTGTCTCCATTGGAAGCCTTCCATTGAAAGCTCCAAACCAAGTTAGCCACAAAGAACTCCAAATGGTGCATGGCGAGGTGATAAGCAGGACAAGCCCTTCTCCCAGCTCCAAAAGGCATCATCCTTATCTCTTTGCTTCCAACAATATCAAATGCCTCAAATTCACTGCCAAGAAACCTCTCAGGCTTGAATGCCATTGGATCCTCCCACACCCTTCCATCCCAACCCATCTCCGCCACCATGAAGTTCACACTCCCATTTCTAGGCACCATGTACCCACTCAACACCACATCCTCCCTCACCGCATGTGGCACCAACAAATGTGAAGGAGGGTGACACCTTAAGCCTTCCAAAATCACACCTTTCAGATACAACAACCTCTTCAAATCTTCTTCCTTCACCTCCTTCTCTTCTCTATCACCAACCACCTCTCCGATTTCCTCCACAACCTTCTGCTGCACGTCTGCATGCTTCACCACATTCGCCATCACCCACTCCAAAGCCGTTGAAGTTGTGTCCGTACCCGCCGTCAGAAACTCCGAACACAACGCCACAACTTCACCTTCATCAAGCTCGCCACTCTCCTCTTGTAACCGCAGCTTCAACAATGTATCCACGTAACAAATAAAGCCTCCATTAAGAACAAGAACACTTTTTCTTGCTTTTATCAACTCTGAAAAGGCGTCCTTTTGGGCATTGCGAAGATCCAACAACTCCAGCCACCGTTTCCGGAACAACAAGCGAGTGACAACCTTGGGCAAGAAATTTAGTACGCCGAATCTGTTAAGACCCAATGCTAAACTACGCTGCACTTGTTTGATCTCTCGGATTTTGTTTTCCTCGACTGCTTCACCAAAACACATGAAAACTAGCAAGCTGAACATGGCATGTTCAAAGTGTTCTCTCACCTTAACGGAAGAGTGGTTTTTTTCAGCCTCGGTCTGCAACCGGTTCAGAAGGTCGTCCAAGACACGCTTGCGTGTTCCGGAAAAACAGCTGAACCGGGAAGGATGAAGCATCTGGGAGACGAGGTTGCGGCGGAGACGGCGCCACGTGTGGCCGTAGGAGGAGGAGCTTATGTTAAGTTGGTGAGCTGTGTTGGAAAGGGCTTTGGGGCGGTCAGCGAAGACAACACCTTTTTGAACTAAGGCTTGGTGGGCGATGGAGCTATCTGCTATGAAAATGCTGGGACCAAACCAGAAGTGGAGCGTGAATATAGGGCCGTGTTTGGAATGGATATTCCGGAGAATTTGGTGAAGCTCTGAGAGGGATGTTCGAAGCCAAAGGATGGCGGTGATGAAGGGAAGATGGAGAGGCCCGGGAGGGAGAGGAACAGTGTTGAGGGATTTGACTAAAAGCATGGAAACACAGAGAGAAAGAAGGATGATAAAGCAGAAGATCTCCATTGATGATTATTTGGAGGTGATGAATGATTCAGTATAATGGTAGTAAGAGAAAGACCGACATTGTTAAAGATATTAAATTTTATTTCAACTTATCTCCCCCACCCATCTCCCATCTTCTATTGAAGTTCAGATTTTTTTTGTCATGTAATTTTAGGAATAACTTTTATCACATAGATGTGGTGGTGTGTTTGAATGCAAACACGTAGATTGTTGCGCATAAAAGAACATATAAACTATTTGATGACAGATTCAATGAAAATTTTCTTCAATAATATTTCTTAAGAAATAAAATACTCAATTAAATCTAGATTCACTTTGTTTATTAAAGGAAAAAGTTATGTTGACCCTACTGTTTACAGTGTACCTTCATTTTCCATGATCTTCTTTAATAAAATATTATATATTCATATATATATATAAGGTTATAGGGACGTAGAGCGTCAACAATACTCTTAAAATAAGATCACTTAATAAAGAAAAATGATACTTGACGTCGTTTTTAGATCCATTTGATACTCATATGATAAAAAAGAAATATTTCAATAAGTTACGAGATTCACGTATAATTATAAAATTCTTTTAAAATTTTATAATGTATCGCATTCGAGTAATTTTTTCTAGTGGTTTATTGATAAATATTTTTAAACTTATGTAACATATATAAAAACTAGAAATCCTATTTATCTTTTTTCTCATTTAAAAAAGAATACAATTATAACATGTGAAGAAGGACGTCCTTCCGTTTAAGAAGGTTAAGGTATGAATATTTTTACGAAATTATAAAACCTTTTTAAAATATATGACATTCATGTTTAGGTAGCTTCTTATGTTTTGGGGCATGTGATTAGTTAAGAAAGACTTTCTAAATCAATGTTATAAATACCGAAAGTAAGAACTTCATGCATTCATGTTGTTCTCATTTTGAGAAAATATATCTCTAATATTGTGTAAAGAAGTATGTTCTTCCATTTGTGAACTAACAAGTACTTCCAGAAAATTATAAAACTTTTTTGAAATGTATAATAGTCGTATCCAAGTGGTTTTCTCTGTTTTGATATGTGGTTTATTGATAAGTACTTTTGAACTCGTCGAATAGATATGAAAAGTAAGAAGCTTGTTTGTTCATGTTTCCTCTCATCTTGAAAAAATACATTTATAATGTTATGAAAAGTAATAACATTAAAGTGACTTCCTCTATTTTGATACGTAGTTTGCTGATAAGTACTTTTGAAATTCAAATATAAAATAAAAAAAAAACAAATATGAAAGTGGCACACCTAAATAAATAAAAAATTTAATTCTTTTACTATTTAACAATATCAAATGGATGTAATGACAAATAAAAATGTCAACTTATTTAGATCTTTATTAAAATAGACATTTTCGACGTTATCATAGTAAAAATCGTCATTTTCACATTTAGATTTCCAAAAACAAATCAAAATTTGTTTCACAGAATTTTTACCTAGTTTTTCAATTTTTTAAATAAAGAACTAATAAAATAAATATTAATACATTGTATTTTTAATTTTTTATTGAGTTCATTAAAAAAATACTTTAATATACGAAAATAAATAATAAAAGTAAAAATAAAAATATTACATTAAAATATAATTTTTACATAATGTAAAATAAAAATTATAAAATATTTAAATTGTAAAAGTGGTTAAAAATATGAAAATGCAGTAACAAAAATAATATATTATTAATTGAAGAAATAAGAACAATATAAATAATTTCATATAATAAAAATAAAAATTGTATTTGAGGATGAATAAATAATATTAGTTTAAAATTAATTAATATTATTTTATATAGTAATTATTAATATAAATTAAAAATACTCAATTAAATACTATGTATGAGTTTAAGTTTTAATATAATATATTTTTTTAATTAGTGAATAAATATATAGGTGATATGAAACTGATATTATATATATAAACATATATATTGGATCTAAACTAAACGAGTAAGAATTATATCGAGTAATAAAGTTAATTCTTATAAATTTTGTAATGATTTATGTTAATTCAAATGAATTTTACATTTAAGTATAATATTATATGTGTGAGATTTTAGTTCTTATAAAAAATATAAAGTTAGAAAAGTTTCATTTTTAATTTATATTAATAATCATTAACATAAAATATTATTAATTAATTTTAAATTGATATTTTTTAAATATATACTTTTACTTTAATTTTGTGAATTTTTTTATATTATTTATTATATGAATTTATTTAAATTGAATAAATATTACTTACAAATTACTCGCAATATTATTTTTTTTAATATTAGACAAAGTTTACGAACTACTTGATAACTCCAAGTGCAAGTTTTTATTTTTAAGTTAAAAATTGAATATAGGTGGAGTTTGCGGGGCAATTGTTTCCACCATTTCCACATTTGCTTCCTGCACCTCATAAAAAATCATGAATGGATGGTGATGCGCCTTTGAGTAAAGAGAAAAGGAGAAAAGGGTTTTATAGTTGAGGTATAGAGGAGGTGCAGTGCAGAGCAGCTGGTGGCAGAGTGGTGGTGGAACGGAGAATGTTGACAATTGTGCATTTTGAGTGTGTAGAAGTAAGATGTGTTGATATGTAATTGAAAATTTTGATGAAGTATTGTGTTGATTTGAATGTCTTAATAGTTTGAGAGCGATTTGTAAGGTTTGTTAAGGTGTAGGTGCGTTACGAGGGTGTGGTGGATTTTATGATTACTGTGCAGAGGTACGACGATGGTCAGATGTTTTTTTTTTTTTTTAATTCCAGAAATCGTTTTTTGGAAGAAATTTGGAAAACATTTTTCGAAACTTAAATTATTTTCAAAGTTTTGGTGCATTTTGAAAAACGTTTTCTGAAATGCAAATTTAATTTCCAAAAAATGTTTTCCAGAATTTAAAACCCTGTAACTAAACCAATTACCACAAAATACAAATCATCAAAATTTAAAAATAATTAATATAGACGTTAAGACTTAAACCTTTTTATGCAAATCCACTAAGTTTGATTCACAGTTGTCATTGTTATGTTGCTAAAATATATTATAATTAACAAATAAAATAGTTGTAATTGAATGTTGAAGGTTACTATCAAACTCAACAATATACAAGTGATATAAATTACAAGTGGTTTACTGTGTTGACCTAAGTGGTTTAATAAGGAGGGATTTGGCATATACATATGGCAGATATGGAAACTAGCAAACCAAAACCCAATGTCGAGTGGTTTATTGTGTTGACCTAAGTGGTTCAATGAGGAGGGCTTTGACATATATGTGGCAGATATGGAAACTAGCTACCTAAAACCCAACACTGAGTGGTTTACTGTATTCACCTAAGTGGTTCAATAAGGAGGGCTTTGGGTGTGGCAGATATGGAAACCAACAAGCTAAAACCCAACATCGAGTGGTTTGTTGTTTTGACCTAAGTAGTTCAATGAGGAGGGTTTTGACATACATGTGGTAGATATGGAAACCAACAAGTTAAAATCCAACACCGAGTGGTTTACTGTATTGACCTAAGTGGTTCAATGAGGAGGGTTTTGACATACATGTGGTAGAAATGGAAACCAACAGGTTAAAATCCACTACCAAGTGATTTACTATGTTGACCTAAGTGGTTCAATGAGGAGGGCTTTAACATACATGTGACAAATATGAAACTAGCAAGCTAAAACCCAAAATTGAGTGGTTTACTCTATTGACCTAAGTGGTTCGATGAGGAGGGTTTTTACATACATCTAGTAGATATGAAAAACTAACAATGTAATGAGTTCGTGTTTCATCTCAAGACAAAAAGATACCGTTCTTATGATGTTTTCTTTAAAAAACCATAATCTTTATCTTGTGTGACACAGGACGAACCCTAAACCTTGGAATAGCTCTTTCTCCTTTACTTCAGAACCAACCACCGTTGGAAACAACACTGAACTCCGTCAAAGACAAACACAAAGCAACTCACTCCGTAAAAACTCTAAATTTCAGAAGTTAAACAGGAAGTTCTTTCTCTATTTTCTCTCATTCAAGACGTCTTTCAGAATGTGCAATGACATGACAATGAATTTCCCTCTCAAATTTTAACACTCAGTTTCGTATTCCAAAGTGACAAATTCACCCTTGCAAAATGACAAAACATAGTCATGTAGGATAAGTGAGAAAGAAGATTTTTCACCCTTACCAACTTACAAAACCACATGTCATATCATGGTGCCAAATGGGGTAACTTCTTCGAATTTTTTTTCATAATATGGTGCGTTTTTATATGATAAAGTCCCAAATGGGCAAATATTTTTTTTACCATAATAGGCAAATCGTGCTAGCTGGACACGATTGTAAATAGAAGAAATCGTATCTAAGGCATGCGAGATTAGCAGAAATCGTGTTGGTGAAATAAGATATTAGGGGAATAGTTAGAGAGGCATACGATTTCACTAAATATGTTAATTACATTGAATATTTTAATTAAAAACATTTTTCTGTAATGCAATTTTTGTAACAGTCTGTTTATTGTAATTAATTGCAGTGCATTCTAGTTATTGGCGAATTTATGGTAATATAACAGAGCACAAAATAGATGAAAAATTGAAAACTGAATATTAAAAAGAAGTTGTAATACTTTTTTTCATATTATAATATAAATATTTTTATATTAGTTTAAAAAATTTAATATAATATTTTTATAGTATTAAAAATTACAAAAATTAGAAAGAAAAGAATTGTTTGAAAGAAATATTTTTTTTATACGATGTGTAATTTTATAATATTAATATTAATTTTATTATTTATGTAACGTAACACAGGACTTGGAAAATTAAAAAAAAAATAAATATTAAAAATATTTTTATAATATTGTTTAATTTAGGATAATATGAGATTAACTTTAGTATTTTTTTTAAGTTAAGAAATTATAGGATGTGATCGAAATATTTAAATTTAAATTATAATTATATTAAGTACAAGTGAAAAATACATAAATTTTTACAAAACAATAAATTTATTTATGTGATGACGTCCCATAAGATGGTTTTCTTTTGTCTTGTAGGTCTTCTTTTCTCAGGGGAAGGTGGTGTATCATCATTATTGTCATCATTATCGTTGTCATGTTGAATATTTGGCTGTTACATCGGCAATGTCGGAGGATAGAACGATGATGAAGGATGAAATGCAGATGGAGGGATGAAGGATGAAGTTCCAAACATATTTGGTGGAGGTGAAAAACCAGGCATTTGATAAGGAAATGCATTATTTGTGGATGGAACCTGGTTCAAAAGTGACTATAATGACATGTGGGGTTGATGATCCATGAATGTGTTTTGTGGTGGGGGATGAAGACTCGAGTGACTTGATTGACCAGATGAATGGTGATGAAACTGTGTGTGAGAAGAAGAAGAAGAAGACTGAGAAGAAGAAGACATAACATGTTCGCTCTGGGGGAGGGGCTCAGTATTATCTGGTGTGTCATACAGTAGGCATGAAATGGAAAATTTTAGACAAATAAAAATATAAATTGAAGTACAAATACATAATGAAAAAGTATACATATATAAACTTACTTCATCATCAATTTGGACTCTGGGAGGGGTAATGTAGCAGATAGTGTGGGTAATGTACCATTGCATGTATGCAGTCGTCTCACATAAATGTCCATTACCCGTGAATTGAACGACCCAATTGTGTCGATCGTTCCACATGGCTATCCATTGTTGATAGTGTTGTGGCCAGTTGCGCTCTTATCTGCCCCTCATGTCTTCCTTGTGGACTTGATTGAGATTCATAGGTTCAACCGAAACGGGTTGACGAAATCCAAATTGACGCATCACTCGATCAGTCTGATGAAATTCCACAGTTGCGAAAGAAATTAATGGCACTACTGCACGACTAACTAGAGATACATCTCCAATTAGGAATTGAGTGACCTCGGGCCTGGTGTACGGAGTCCAAATCAACTGAAAAAATAGAACTCAAATTAGTTAACAATTGAGAAGATTTTTAACTTGAAATTTGATACGAAACCTAACCTCTATAGGTTCTAAGTCGTCTAATGTCTTCTTGATAAGAGCCACTATACCGGTGGTTGGGTTTTGTGGAGCACGCAACCACCTTTTTGTACATAAGATATGTTTTGATTAGTGCAAAATAAGTAGTAACAAATATGACGTTTCTGCAATAACTTTTTTTGTAAAATTGTATACCTTTTTGCCAATGGAAAACCATGTCCAGCGTGGCTTTCTTCGAGTGTTAGTGGCAGATAAGAGGGAGACAAAGATTTGATCCGCTCCCATGTCCAACACTAAAGAAGTAACATGCAACCGCCAATATTTTCTTGGTTAAAATCAATACCGTGATCTAAGGCATGATAAAGAGATGCCAATACAGCTAAACCCCAACTATAACTGGAGACGTTATTCAAATCATTCAATAGTAATAAGTACATTAAGTGTACTCTACTGCTTGAAGTGTCCGACATTAGCAAGCTTCCAATCAAGGTAAGAATATTTTCCCGCGCATACTGTGCAACCACATCATCCATGGCGTCATCTGAAAGTTGTTGGAAGGTGTTGTTTAGCCAAGATAACTTGATGGTGTTGCCTAAAACAACATTTTGTGAAGGAATGACTCCAAGCAAATGGCCACATGCTGTGACCATGTCACCACTGGTTAATCCGCTCACAACTTCGCCTTCAATTGGCAGACCCAACTGCAAGGCGAGATCCTCTAATGTCATAGTCACTTCGCCAAGTAGAAGGTATAATGTATGTGTCTCCGTCCTCCATCGCTCAACTAATGCGGTGACCAAGTGATGGTTGATCTTCGTATGGGTAAACGTCAATAGATGACCAAATCCAGCCACATCCATCAGATTTTTTACTCGTCGCAAGATGCATAAATTATGGAAACGGATGTCAATGGCGACTACGAGCTTCTTTCAGCAAAATTCGTCAATAGTGGGAAATAAAAAAAATTGAAGCCTCTCACATGTGCTTAACTACGGTTCTATCTCAGGACCACATCAATTTGGACTCAACACAAATTGCTTCAATTGTGGCTAATTCAGTGAAGGCAAATCCATTAATTCCTATTAAAAGTTTGATTGCTGAAATACAAAATCATAACAGCTACTCAGTGTCATACAAGAAAGCTTGGAAGGCAAAACAAAGGCTCTTGCAATGTAATTCGGAGATTGAGAGGAATCGTATAACCATCTTTTGAGATGGTTGCAAGCTCTTTAGGAATCACTTTCGGGGACTATTATCCAATACACCGGTCATCCGATTGTAGTTGACGGTGTCGAGGATGACTCAACTTGCATCCTAGATCGGGTATTTTGGGCATTCAAGCCTTGTATTAACGACTTCAACTATTGCAAGCCTATAATACAAGTAGATGACACATTTCTGACTGGCAAATATCACGACACTTTGTTGACAATAATAGCTCAAGATGGAAATCGAAACATATTTCCACTTGCCTTTGCCATAGTTGAAGGAGAAACAAAAGAAGCAATGATATGGTTCTTCCATTTATTGGGTGAATATGTCACTCCTCAACCAAATATTTGCCTAATCACTGACAGAGGGGCAACCATTCTGTCAGCATTGCAATCTCTAGATGTTGCCTGGGAAGAAGATGGTCTTTCCTCAATCTTTTGCATAAGACACATTGCTTCCAACTTTAACAAGAAGTTCAAAAATGCTAAGTTGAAGCGACAATTAATCAATATCGGTATGTTTACTTTATTTAATTTTAAATACACTATTCATTCCTTTACCTTATTTATTTTTTCACATTGTCACAACATATGAGATGAAACAACCAACTGTTATGGCCAAATTATCTGCAATGCGATCAGAATTTCGGCAAGCAGTGTCTTGGATCAATCAAATACTGCTGGAAAAATGGACACAAACATTTGATGGGGGCAAGAGGTTTGGCCATATGACAAGAAACTTGGCAAAATGCATAAACTAAGTTTTGAAGGGTGCCTGATCACTTCCGATATCTGCTCTTGTGAAGACAACATTTGAAACAATAAAAGATTGGTTTGTTCAATGAGCCACAAAGGTTGATTGCATGTTACGAGCAGGTCACGTATATCCAAAAGATATTACTACCATCCTACGAAAAAATGAACAACAGTCTGTTATGTGTCATGTTCAAAGATATGACCGTCAAAACTCCGAGTTTGATGTTAAGGAGATGGCCACTTCCCAACGACGCCGACCTATGTCTTTCACAATCAAATTAAATAAATGGTGGTGTGATTGTGGAGAATTTCAAGCTCTAAGGCTACCTTGTGCACATGTGATGATAGTTTATTCATATAGCCATTTAGATTTCACAGTGTTTGTTGCCCCTGTGTACATCCTCCACAATTTCAAGGCCTATGAGATACAATTCCATCCAGTTCGAAATCAAGATTATTGGTCTCCTTACACGGGTTCAGATTTTATACCCAACCCCGACTTGAGACGAAGTAAATTCGAAAGACCAGTTACAACTTGAATACATAATGAAATAGATGAACCAATTCCAAATAGACTAAAAAAATGTAGTTATTATCGTAATGAGGGTCACAATAGGAAAAATTGTTCTTATAGACAGTAATTATTTGATTTAATCCATTACTTTTGTTTAGTCAGTTTAGTTACCTCCTCATCAAATATTTAATCACTTAGTCATTATTTTTTCTTTTACATCAAATTATTAATTTGTTTATCATAATTAAAAATAATATTAATATTATAGATTTACATATTTTATAATAAAAATATTTTTTTCAAATAAAATTCTCTTCTTTCTAATTTTTAATATTATAAAAATATTATATTCAATATTAAATAAAATTTATATTATAATATAAAAAAATATTATAAAATTATTTTTAGTATTCAATTTTTCTCATTTTGCAATTATGTCATTAAACATACCGGCTTAACAAAATAAATGTAAAATATGTTTGTATAAATACCACAAATAACATTAAAATTAAAATATGTTTTGCATAAAAATCGTATTAGTGAAGAACAGTATTAATTAACATTCAATGAAATCGTATCTCCTCTCTTAACCATGATTTCTGCCTAATTCTGACATGGGCACGATATCTTTCATTTATAACCGTGTCCAGCTGGCACAATATGCCTATTATGATAAAAAATAAATAAATTTGCCCATTCTAGGCATTACTGCAGAAAAAGGTACCAGATTGGAAATTTTGCCAACTTCTTCAACGGTGTGAACGTATCATTTTCTTTAGTTAAAAATAGAAAAGGAAGATACAAAAGTGGGCTTATGTGCAACCCGATTTTGTAAGAAAAATACTTAAACGTATAACTCCTAGAAATATTAGTTCCTGCGGTCGTTGAAGAAATAAAACTCTTCCAATTATGACTTAAGCTTTTAGAGAAAGAGAGTTTACAAGTCACTTGCATGTTTTATCCTAAAAAATGAGTTTTGGGTTACACTACAAAGTTAAATTATTAAATTCCACCAACATATATTTCTTAAATACTTTCCTTTATTGTAAGCCTTAAAACTAGTTTTTAACATTTAGAAAAATCTCGAACTTCATTTAATATTACTTGTGCAAATGATATATGAAATGAAATTTTCTATTTTATATATTACAAGAAAAAAATTATAACTATGCCAGACAATGAAAAAAAAAACTGTTATAATTAAATTAAGATATTTATTAAATAATAAATATAAAAAACAAAAAATACTTTTAAAAATTACAAATTTAAGTGGGAGTCAATTTTAAAAGTAATAAAATCTTATCTAACTTAAAACAAATAAACAGAAAAACACCAAAGTTAGATAGTAATGTTGTTTCTTCATTACAGTCAATAATGGTAATCTAAGGTTGATGTATCAGTTTATACATTTGAACAATGTCTGTTGAAACAGACCAACTATTCGAAACACAAAATAACAATGTTAGGATCCAAGAGGAGATTTTCAAGTGAAGTGGTTTGTTCATGTTAACGTTGTCAGCCAGGGATTGATCATCCAAATAACCCATAGGCATTATATTACTAAGAATCATGCCAATACTTAATCAATAATGGTAAAGCATTTTAATTTGAATTCTTAAGAAGAATTGAAGAGCTTTATGACATGATTTGATTAGATTAGAGCATTCTGAAGGTATGCATAACCATTCCCAAGCCCTTTGAATTGGTATGGATAATCTTTTGGATTTCTTTGACACAATCTACCATTGAAGGTCTCTCATTACTCTCAGCATGGACACATCGTGAAGCCAGATTTGCAAACATGAATATAGACTCAATGGTGTAAGAATTTCGAGCCATCTCTGCATCTATCACCTTACGAAGCTTCTTCCTCTCATTCAGTAAGTGCCTCACCTATGAAAAAATGTAGTTAAATCATAAGGTTATGGAGATTTTTTTATTTTTTTTTTGTATATGTTTCTTTGATTATCCACTAGGGTACGTACCTGTAGTACAAGGTTTTGATCATTTGGTCCCTGGTTTAGATCTAAAGCTGGACGACCTGTGAGAAGCTCCAGAAGAACAACCCCAAAAGCATACACATCACTTTGTACTGTAAGTTTTCCTGTCTGCATACACATCACTTTCATTTCATATGCACCATCTATTAGTAAGACACACTTAAATTAACAATGTGTTTATGCTTTTTGTGTTTGGTGGATAGGTTAAAGGGCAGTAAATACACCCTATTAAATTCTTTTATATACCAAAACAATAAATATTAAAACTGTTTAATTATAGAGAAAGTGGACGTTTCACTTTTCAAGTTAAAATGTGTAAATATTTTCTATATTGCACCATATAGACAAAATGTAATTGTAAAAGAATTTATCCTTGTGGTATAGATACGTACCGATGTATACTCAGGGTCAAAATAACCAAAGGTACCAAGTACTCTGGCAGTCACATGTGTCTCCTGTCCTTCTGGCATTAGCTTGGCAAGCCCAAAATCTGATATCTACAAGATGTATGTCCATTTTGGCTCAGTGCATTATGTATTATGCTATATGTAATAAGTCATTCCTGGGAGTTTACTTTTACCTTTGCTTCAAAATTGGCATCTAAAAGAACATTGGTGGATTTGAAATCTCTATGAACAATAGGAATTCCAAGACAAGAACTTGAATGAAGATAAGCAAGCCCTTTTGCAGCTCCCAATGCCACTTTGAGTCTCAGAGGCCAATCCATTTTTCTTTCTCCAATTCCTAAAATTAGCCATCGATTAGTAGAACATGGATGTAAGAAATTTCCACAAAACGTGGATTTGGGGTACATTACCAACCATTCAAATGATCTTGCAGGTTCCCATTATGCATATATTCATAAACTAGGAACCTATGCTTCCCATCAGCACAGTATCCTCTCAAAGAAACAAGATTTGGGTGGTCAAGTCTGCTTAATATGTCAACCTCTACACGGAATTCACGCTCCCCCTCCGCTGCTTTCATTGCTGGCAGCTCCATTTTCTTGATTGCTACAACCTTCAGAGTAAAATGCATTAGTGATTAGTATGCATTTATTGGTGGCTAAATCATAACTCGTTTTTACTTTGCTATGACACAATCTGTGTGCTATTGAAATTCAATGATGGTATTGTGAAGAAGAATTATACAAAACATGCCGTCTTTTTTACAGAAGGTACAGCTCAAGCTACACAAAATTTTGAGAATTATATATGATAGAAACTTGTATCAGAATCTCATTACCTCTCCTGACTTCAAATTGCCCCTGTAGACCCTGCCAAATCCTCCTTTTCCAAGCAGATTATCATCACTGAATGAATATGTTGCCTCTTCCATCTCCTTCAGTGTGAAAACACATGATCTATGCCTCCTTTTTGTAGGTTGTAGTATCTGATCTTCAAGCTGCCAAAACTCTGCAGGTTTATAAATCCCTGTGAAGAGAGTGAATGCGTAATTTGTTACAAGTTTATGCTGCAAAAGGATATACTCAGCACACTGACAGCATACAAAAAACTGAAAGAAAAGGAAGAAGAAATACAAGGGTCAGAATGATCTTGAGATTTGGTTCTTCGACGCTTGTTCCATGCTGAGACTAAACCAAATGGCATGGTGATCCTATCTTGTATGTTCTGTTAAAGGTTTTAAATTGCGGACAAAGGTGGCAAATGTGAACGTGGGGAGTCCAGAAACCTTAACGTTGTGGCTGAAATTCCAATCTTTAACCGTTTTTTAAAACTTGTGTGTCAAGAGTGGAAATGGTAGGTTTCTAACATACAAAATTCTCAATAGGAAGAAGGTGACTAATTCCATGACATGCCACCCTCAGAGGAACCATGCATGTATGAAGTGAATCACATTGGAATAGTACTTGGCACGCATTTGAGGGAGCCTTTACCATATAAAAGTATTTTCATAGTAAGGGAATCTTGTGTGGAGTACGTATGGAGCAAGTGGAATTACATGAGAAAAATGGTCAATAATACACACCCTACAACAACCTAGATTTTCTGGGGCAGACAACAGAAGGAGAGAGATGTACTTTAAGGAAAGGAGAAAGCTGAGAAAAGAAAAGTAGACATTGCTTGCTTGTCTTTTGGTTGGGAAGTGGTGGTGGGGTGCTTGCTTTGACAAGGAAATGGAAACCACACCCTCATTCTCCATTTCCATCAGTTTTACGTTTTACTTGTTTATACAGCTTGAAAATACATTGGGGGTTGGGAGGTCCTTTTCAGTTCCTCTCTTCAGTCTTCATCATAAATATTGCTCCTAAATCTTTCTCTAGTGTGGTGTAACCGTCATTCTCACTGTTCATGTCTTTCATCATGAACAATTGACTACGATTTTCATTTTATTTATTAGTATATCTCCCAATCTTTAACGGAGGGATCCAACTAAATTTTTTTTCTTCCGGAAGTAAAATATTCTTACTGAAAGCCATGAGACTAACTTTTCCAAAGCATAGTATATATAATCAATATAATATAGAATGAATATTGGTAATATTTGGTAATATTTGCTTACGACCATGATATTTTGAGACTCTTACCTTTATATGATATTTTCACACTTTTATCTCTCATTACACTCATTTGAAATTGTTACGTGACAAAAAAATAATTTTTTATTCACTTACGTGAGCTAAATTCATATATTTTTCGTTTTATACTTGAGTTTCGAAAGTATGTATCAATAGACCAAATATCAAAACAAAAGAAATCATTTGAACTCTCTTACTTTTCATAATATTATAATTGTATTTTTTTTTCAAAATGAGAGAAAATATGAGCATACAAGGTTCTTATCAACATACATAAGATTAAAAGTACTTATCAACAAACCACATCAAAATAGAGGAAACCACCTTGACTATATTTTTTGAAATGAGAGCAACATGAATGCTTGAGGTTCTTACTTTCCATATTTGTAACATGAGTTCAAAAGTCTTTCCCATAAAATCACATACCAAAATAGAGGAAACTACTTGGACGTGGGTGTCATACATTTTAAAAAAGTTGCATATTTCCTGGAAGTACTTCCTCTTTTACAAGTTCAAAAATACTTATCAGCAAACCATATATCAAAACAGAGGAAACCATTTGGACACGACTGTCATACATTTAAAAAAATTCATAATTATTTAGGTCCTATAACTCATTAAAATATTATTCTTTTTGCCACGTCACAATGCCAATTGGGATACCTTTATAAACGATGTCAAAATATCATTTTCCTATATTTTATTTAAATTAGTTCTAGGAAAGTTTTCAATTTTAAAAAATATCTTTTACATAGCAAATAAAAATATATTTATTTATTATTTAGATTTAGGAAATTAAGATTGAGATATTGTAAATCTCTCATATTTCGTCACATTTTGTTCTATTATAAAGTACATGAATAAAATAAAATGAGAAACTCCTCTATATAAAATATTTCTTCAATTTCTAAAATATAATTTCAAAACTCCAAAATTTCAATAGTGATAGATAATGAAAAGAGAAGGAAAGAACTTTATGAATTGTTATCCACTCTTTAATAATAAAAGTTATGATGATTTATGAACTGTAAGATGTAAACTTATTTAGAAAGACTGGATTAATGAGAAGTTTTGAAAAGAAGATTACATCATTGATATTCCACTTAAAAATCCTGTCATGACCTAAATTAAATGCAAAATAATAAAAGTTATGATGATTTATGAACGGTAAGATGTAAACTTATTTAGAAAGACTGGATTAATGAGAAGTTTTGAAAAGAAGATTACATCATTGATATTCCATTTAAAAATCCTATCATGACCTAAATTAAATGCAAAAGAAAAAAAAAAGATAAAGAAGACAAACACAAAGTTATGTTTGTTTGTTGGTATTTTACAAATGATCCTTACCAAAGTCATACCCTAAAGCCACCCAATGAAATTTGGGATTATTTGAAAGAAAATATGAAAGAAATGAGAAGATTTGAGGCATGAAAGTGCTAAATTTAATAGAGAAGTTTGAGCTGCAAAGGATGAAAGAATCTGAGACAATTAAGGAATACTCAAACAAATTGTTGGGTATTGCTAACAAGATAAAGTTATTGGATAAGGAGTTTCAAGATTCTACACTCGTTGAGAAAATTCTAGTAATGATGTTAGATAGATATGAATAATCTATTACTTCATTGGAAAATACAAAAAATTATGTTTACAATTACTTTAGTAGAAGTTATACATGGCTTGCAAGTACAAAAGTAACAAAGATTAATAAGATAAGGATGTCTTGTTAAAGGTACTTTATTTTATCCTGACAAAATTGCTCTCAAAAGTCAAAAACTACAAAATGAGCAAATATAACCAAAGCAACACCAATAATAATGTGTTTTCCATCTTGTCCCTGTTGCAAGAAAAATGATCACCAACACAACAAGTGTTGGTTGAGGCTAGATGCAAAATCCCAACACAAACGTAGTCAATTGGGACATTATAAAAAATATGCAGATCCCAACATTACCCTTGTCAAGATTATAAAAGATGGATCATAAGAGCAACTACCTCTTCCAATATCTTATGTTAAACCAACAATTCTACAAAAGATTGGATTACCCATAATGGTTGTACAAACAACATGACTCATGATGGAGAATCTTAACAAATTTTATATTTCTAAAGTAATAATTACGAATGGAGAATAATTATTGTGGAAGGTATTCGAACAATTTCAATTGAAATTGATTTAGGTGTTTAACTTTTGATCTCTTATAATTTCATGAGATTAATCAAAATTTGTTGAGTGTTGCTTAATTGTTAGAAAAATATTATAAGGTGTCTTTTGAAAACAAAATAGTGATTAAAGATGCAAACAATCTAAAAGTATTTAATTTTCCTCTGAAAAAAAAATATATTTTTCTTTGGATTTGATGAAGGAGGAGTTGGCTACAAGTGAAGAAGATACACAAGAAAAATTAAAATCAAAATATAGATATCTCTTTAAGCAATTTAATATCATAAAGGAGAAACTAGATGAAGAACTACATTCTAACATATGTCAAAGTTCTAATGTTACTACTATGAAATCCATGGTAGACAGAGATGAAGTTGATAAAAGAAGAAATACAAGAAATAATGTCAAATTGATTAAAAAGTGATCCTATAAAAAAAAAAAGAGAAATACGAGAATTACATGTAAAGAAGAAAAAGGACGAGAAATAAATTTGAAATTTAAATAAATAGATATTAAGATAGAGAAATGTTGATAATATTACCTAATTTCTTTTATTTAAATTAGGTTTTAGAAAATCTTTAATTAAAAAAAAATCTTTTACTCAAAGATAAAAATATATCCATTTATTATTTATATTTAAAAAATTAAAATTGAAATATTATAAATATTTAATATTGTTATATTTTGCTCTCTATATAAGATACATGAATAAAATAAAATAATAAACTCTTTCATATAACAAGACATCTCTTCTATTTTCAAAATATATTTTCAAAAATCTCACGATCTGAAATAAATCTCTATCATATATTGGTTATACTCTATATAATCATAGAATGAGGATAAGTTATTCACTAGTTAATTCTCATCCTCGTTTACAGCTATGGTAAGAAAAAAATAATTAAAAACTTTTAATAGAATATCATGTTTGCAAGTAACACATTTGTGTGAAATAAGCTCTCTAAAAGTCAAGCATTTATTAGCTTCTGAGGTAATGAAAAATAAAGAGCATGACATTTTCTTCTTTTCAGTTCTTTCTTTCCGTTAAACAGGAAATAGGAAGTCGATTATAGTTAAATGATCTGGTTTCTCATACTCCATTTTCCCCAATTGTGCTTTTAGTTGGGATCAGGGTAAGAAGAGATAAAAAAAATAGAGAAAGGGAAAAAAAGATGCCAAGTTGTTTTCCCTTTTTTTTTCTAACATATTTTTGAGAGATCCTTTACATCATAAAAACTCCAAAACAAAATCATTTATTTGAAAGTTTCCTTACTTCTTTTAGTACCTTCACAAATGGAAAACAATCTATATCTATCTATATATTGATGTAATAAGCATCCAACTGGAGTACATATTTGGTGTGAGTCATAAATACATAATTTTATCTTCAAATTCATACGTCCGTATTAATGATATGTCATTAATTATGTAAACTGATTTTTATACATTCAAATTTGTAACTATTTAAATTGAATTTTAGTTGAAAGTAGGTTTTGAACTCTTTGACTTAATTAGGCCTTTGAGTTTTTTCCTAGTTGAGTTATTTTACTTGTATTTATTTTTAATTGGATTCTTATATCTAACTTTTATTACAAATAATTAATTATCACAGTGAATTGATTAATTTAGGTTCAATTAGATAGTATAGTACTACGGGATGAGTTGCTTGCATAGTCCATCTCAACCACACTCATAATTTTGATGACGATTAAATATTAAACTTTTAATAGTCTAAGCGAAATATTACTTAAACATTATTTTTATTATTAATGTTATTACTAATTGTGGTCAAAAGGTAAAACCCTTACGGGAAAAGAGAATAGGAGGCGCACTCCATGGTTGCAGCACGGTGTGTGTTTTTTCGTTCAACTCAACACGTGATATTGTGTTTTAAGATTTGGTGTTTTCTTATGATCTTAGGTGTTTTTTTTTTTTTTTTTCAAGAGGATGCAATTTTTTGTAGGTTTTCAAATCTTATGGAGATGAATAGAAAATAAGAAAACTTTTAAGTCACTCTTCAAGTCTTCTTAGGAACAATGAAGAAACTGTGGTGCAAGTTTTAAATTTATAACTTTTTTTATTTTTTGTCTTCGTATATTAAAGAAGACTTTATTTTTGTCCAAATCTTTGAGAAGGTGTATTTACATGTATTTAGTAGGATTAAAAGATTGTGAAAATTATTTGCATGGTAGACAAGCCTATCATGCATATGAATTCTGGTAAGAAGTTAAATATAATATAAACCTCTTTAGAATTATGGAAAGCAAATTTCTTTGAGTAAGGGTTTTTATAAATTTGAATTTTTCCCTCTTGAAGATATGAGGTGTGTCTTGGTTGTTGCAGCCTAGAGTTTGTCTCCTGATCTTCTTTGTATGTTTTTATAGACTAAAGATTTTGCTCCTACCTCAATGAAATTGACCAAGGCACAATATTGGGTTCGTGTGCATGGTTTACCCATGAAAATTGGTAGCCGAAGGCAATTTATCAATTACATGAGGGATTGAGACTCCTTTTTAGATGACTGCACCATAAATAAAACAAGAGACTTCTTTGTTCGAGTTATTGTGGATGTTGATATTTTCTCTCTACCTTGCCCTAATAACTTTTGGTGGAGTGTTTTGGTTTTTCTTTTATAACATATATTGAATATAAACGGTTCCTCCTTTATGTTACTTTTGCAAAATGATAGGTCATAAGTTTTCTTTTTGCATGAATAAGAAATAGCGGCATAATGCAAAAAAAATATATATATATATATATAAACCAAGGAGTAGTTTGTGCTAAAAGTCTCAATGAATAATTGTAAGGATGTTGTGTCTTCAGAACATAAAGTTGTTTCTCAATCTCCTTCTAAGAGAGATATTAACATTGATGCTGCAACTATAGATGTGCATCATGTTTCGGGTTCTCATCTTGATGATAGCCTTGAAGGCATGCCAAGTCTTATTAACGTTTCTCCAATTGCTGAACTGAATAAGCAAACTTCTCATGAGGCTAATCTTGTTGTTCTTGCGGGTTTAACTCTCTCTAATTCTTTTGCATGTTATGAATTATGTTATTCCTCAAGAAAAAAATTATTTTATGCATATTGCTTTACAACAGTCATAGCAATACATTTACAATGTATTCAAAGTAAAGAACATATTCTTCTTGATGAAAATTCTTTGTAGGATAATGAAACGGTTCCTAAATAAGGGTAAGATATGGATGGGAAATCTTTACTAATTGATAATGTTGCTCCTATAATCAATCACAAGGAGCATAGTTTGATTTCTAAGAGATAGGAAGATATGTTGGAGGAGGAGATCTCTAGCTCAGACTATGATGGACATAATGATTTGATCCAATCACTCCGCAGGCTGGTAGGCCACCTAAAAATGGTTTTATTGATGTTTGAAAAGCCTCTAAAATAGCTTCTCATGATTTTGATGGGGTTAAGCTTGATGGCATGATGACTGCTGGTTTGGAAGCTTCTCATTCTTTGACTCATACGATCTACGGGTTTCCTTTTAACATTTCTAATTTGTACTCAATTACTGTAGGTTCATTTGTAGGGCTACAATCGGATGCCGGAGGGATGCAGGCTTCTTAGACCCTTTTTAAATTTGAGAAATTGTAAGTTGGTTTCTAAATACTGAATAAATCGAATGGAGTGATAGTAATCCTCTAATGATTGGGACGAATTGGAAAAGTGTATTCAAATTTCTAGAAAACTTGAAAGATTAAGGAGAGACTTTCAAGACTATAAAAAAATGCGTTAAAGTAAGTATTAGAAAGAAAAAATAATAGAAGAGTTTCTTTAGTTTAACTTTTGATTTCTTTCTTTTTTGTTATTTTATTTTTTAATATAAAAAATAAACTTTTTCATAATAGTCTTTTGTGTGTTTCTCTTAATTTTTTTCTTTTATATTTTCATATCACTTTTATAGATTGGTTTGATGATTTACTTTATTTTTTTTATTTAACCAATAATTCTGTTTTTTTTTAATAAATTTGATGTAATAATTCAATGCTATGACTTAAAACTGTTCAATACTGTCACTTTATTCGTAAACGGTCACAGTAAATTAAACCTAAAATAAGGTTATCACATTATATCTAACTTTTCAAAATTATTCAACTTAATAAAAAAAATTCAACACGAATGCGAAAATCGGTGTCAAAACACTCAACCTATTTACACATCTAATATGAATAATCCATTTATTAGCAAACACTTTTTACTCTAATGAAGTAATGTATCCAGAAAGTTCTATTCAAAAAAGAAAAAATAATGATATGTAAATCTTGAAATATATAATACCTTTTCCCTTTTAAATATTGTAAAAGAAAAAATTGACTTGACCACCAAAACAAGAGATTTTGTTAGATTTAAAATCATACAAAATGAAGAAAAAAAAATTGTATGTACTTTCGTAGTCTTTCTTCTCTTTGTGAAATGTAAAACACATAAGGTTGCATACAGTCACCCTTAAAATTGTACAAATCCTATAAAGGTTTATTTTTAAGAAGCTAATAAAAGAGTAAAGACTCTCAACAAAGAAGATTCACAAGAGTGACAAGAAAGCAATTACAAGTGAAATACAAAAAAAATAAAAACTCTTAAATATACATTAGATGATACCGTCTCTATGTTAACATGAAATATTTTGTATTTTGTTCTTAAAGTATTATATTTTCTATGTTATAGTTATTGAATTTTTTGTATTTAGTTTTTGTAAATATTTACACTTTATTTGTATATATAGAAATATTGTTCAAGTGAATGGATATACAATGGAAGTGAGAAAAACGAAATATAAAATATAAAAAATAGACTACTTTTTTAAAAAAAAAAATCATAATAAAAAAAATAAATTTTAAAAAATAATATATAATTGATTATACTTTTGCATAATCAAAATTGTAAATCTAAATATTAATAAAATATATAATCTATTAACATTTCGTTTAGATAGTTTTAAGATCTTATAAATATTTAAATATATTATTAATATTTTACTAATACATATTTTTATACTATAGAAATAATAATTAAATAAAACCAAAAATAGTAAATAAAATAAAATAAAATAATTAATATTTTATTAATAGTTATATTTTATATTATAATAAAATAAATAATTAAAAATTATGAAAATAATAAATAAAGTAAAATAATTTAATTTTAATGTTCTCTAAATTAATTTATTTAATAAATTTTTATTTTGAAATATAACTTTTTTATTTATTAAATTTTATAATAATTTTTTATTTTAATTCTAATTTATATTTTGAAAAAATTATTTTTATATGAAAGTTTTTAAAAAAATGTTTTTTTTAAATGTATTACGATACAAAAAGTTATTTTATCTCGTCAATAAAATTAAACTACAGATTTTTCACTCATTTCTATTCATTTTCAACTTTCTTTCATTCAACCAATCTCATTTTTTAAATTTATTTTTCAATCCAAACAAAATCTTGTGATGGTGAAAGTGAGGAATGATTTAGGGAAAAAGAATCTCTGTATCTAAAGATTTAGAGGGAGTCTCTGTGATATACTAAAATTGACATGTAGAATATTTGTAAATCAGAATTGGCAAAGAAAAACATACTTAATTATAATTTGATTGATTAGTTAAACTCTTCCTAATTTGACGAAAAGAAAATTAAACAATTCAACATGAGTGAATTATTATATAAATATTGGTGTTTCTACTTTATTTTCTAATTGATTTACTGCAATTTTGCTTTTACTGAAAAGCTTTGTATTGAACAATCTTTTAACATTTGTTTCAAAAGGTTTTTCAAATATCATTGAATGCTTTATTTCATTGACTTGAAAAGTTAAAATTTATTTGCAAACAAAATACTATTTTCTAAATACACTATCGAATCCCTCCTAATATATTTCACTTATATTATTTATTTTTAATTTCACGACGATAATTAAAGTAAAACTTAAAGTAACTCTTGAAGAAGATATTTGAATTAAGAAAATTAGTATGGTTGAAATATTGAGTCTAGAATCTATGCAATTAAAAATATTTACTTGGAGAAAATGAAAATTTTGACTGAAAAGGTAAAATTATTAACATGAATATGGAAGAATACTTGGTGCAGATTTGTAAAAAGTGATAATTCTTAGAGAATAATTAGACTATAGAGATTAATATTATTTTTAACAATTAAACATAATGAACCAATTAACAAATAAATCTAAGTTCAAATGATTCAATTAAAAAAATTATAAGTGTAACTAAAAATTATTAAATGGTTTAAAGGTCATGCCAAATAATTTAAAGCAGGAATATGCCAAATAATTTTTTTGAAACAATGTTATTTTTTTATTGTGATTAAATTTGAATAGACTTTTTAATAGAATATATGGATTTAATAAAATTGTATAATAAAGAATATTGAATTTAAATATATGAAAGTAATGTTGATCTTTTTTACTTTATGAAAAAATTTAAGATTCTCTTTCATGTTGATCTTTTTCATTTTTTTTTCTTTTTATTATAAATTAAGTGAATTGATATGCTTTGTTCTACCATGTTTAAGACAAACAAATAGTTTTTAAACTATCCTAAATGATAATTGTCCTATCTGGAATAAATCTTAGACACCCATCAAACCATTTAACCAAGTAACCTCCTAAGCCATTTCAACCAATGCCATATACTCCACTTCAAAAATGATAGATAAAGTTATTAGAGAATAGATTTTCAACTAATCAATAAATTGCCAACTATGAACACATAGCTAGTAATGAATATCTAGCATCTAAGTTTGCACCATTATTTGGATATAGCCATTTCTAAGTACATTGTAAATTAGGCTTAAAGATAATTTTGATGTCCTTAGATCCTTTAAGGTATTTGAAGAGTTCTTTACTACCTACCAATGCTCTTTTTTTGGATAGGTCGCGTATCTAGTTACTAGACTGATTGTTTAAGTAAGACCTTTATCTAGTGTATATTATTGTATATATCAAATTCCTCATTGCTCTACATAAGAAACACAATATTTTTTGTCCTCATCATTTTAAGTAGAATTAAGCTTTCAAGGATGTGTAGATGTTATCAAAGGTATGCTTGTGACTTTAACACCTTCTGTCCCAAAATGTATCAACATCTTTTAGATGTATTACTCTAACATAAAAAGAACTTCTTCCAAGCTTGATTCCTCTTAATCTTCATCCCAAAAACCTTCTTAGTTGAGTGTCTAACTTTCATCTCAAATTTATTACCAATTAGTAATTACAACCTTCTGATATTAAGTTCCGTCACGAGATGTTATCAATATGTTATCTACATATAATAGTAGGAATATAAACTCACAATTTTTTTTTTATAGACATAAGGATCATAGCAACTTTTGTTGTATCCCTAACAAATAATAAACTTATTAAATGTCTTGTACTTGTCCAGAATGTTGTTTTAACATCATAACAATCTCTTCAGTTTACCCACATATTTCTCGTTACTTGTCATGTTAAATCTCTTTATTTTCTAATTATGTAATTTAATTTTGTTTGACCTAGATTACTTTCTTTATGAGTTTCTAAATTTATTTTTATATTAATTTTCTATTTGATTATTGGTTCATTTCATGTTAAATCTCTTTATTTTCTAATCATGTAATTTAATTTTGTTTGACTTGGATTACTTTCTTTATGAGTTTCTAAATTTATTTTTATATTAATTTTCTGTTTGATTATTGGTTCATTTGGTTAAGATTTGGTTTTCTATAATTATCAAAGTTCTTCAACTGTAATTAATTTTGCTCCCAAATACATATTGAATTGAATTTTTTTTTCTTTAATAAACTTTAATTTGAATTGAATATTTATGGGTCAATTCCTATTACCTATTTAAAATATGAATATTTAGAAATTTATATAGGTATAATTTTGTGATTACAAATAGTCTTAAGATTTAATGATACAATAGAAACTAAGGAGAAAATTAGAGAATTGATCGTTTCTTTTCATAGATCTTAATCTTAGACTTTATAATAAGCAAACCTCACAAAATCTCCAAACCTAATTTTGAAATTGAAATAAAAAAAGATTAAACATTAATGCTACTTAGGAACGATATAGGTTATTCGCTAACACTACATTATTAATGTAAAAATCTTATTTGATACACCTAAGCAAATAAACCGATTCATGAACTACTCACTAGGCTTGCTTGACCACCTTCCAAATTGAAGTACTGGACAGTTTGAGGAACAATTAAATGCCTCAAAATACATTTTATCTTTATAAAAGTTATTAAAGTTCTTAAAGAAAAGTTTCATATCACAATTCATCGTTAGACTCTTGACCCCATCTTCCTATTAAGGTTAAACAAGAAACAATACTCAATACTTAAACTTCTTAAAAACACCATAGTTACTTAAAATTCATTCTTGGATTCTTAATGATAAAAGTTAATTAATTAAAATTCATTCTCAGATTCTCAATGAAGGAAGTTATTGAATTTGTTCTAAAATCAATTTTTCTAAACACCACGTAACAAAATTCATCATTACGAAATAAAAATTATAAAATAGAATAAAAATATTTCAGAATGGTCTTTTTAGAAAGATGTTTGAATTTTATTCTAAAATTATTTTTCAAAAGGATGGTTGAATTCTTTTGAAAATTGATCTTTTGTGAATGAGTATTGTAAAATTAAAAAATGATTAAGGATAACTTGGTTATTTTATATTTTTGGGATTGTAGATTAAGATTTCTACATGTGTGTGCCTGTGTAAACCGGACATTACTTTTGTAGAGTGATTGAAGGTGACCTTCTCCACACCTGAGTCTTCTAACACCCAAAGAAGTTGGAAGCCAGATGAAGTGGTCCTATGAGTATGAGAAAGCTACCCAAGATGTTCCTTACCCAAACATCATCAAAGAATTTGTACTCAACACCTTGCAAATGGTGGATAACATATCCTAAACGCATAAAGGTTAAAGGGAAGAATTGGATTATGAAACAATATATGTGCCATGTCCCTTTTGATATAAAGATAAGGCACATGGTCCTGTCCTTAGTGCTCTGTTGCTTAATAACAAAATTGCCCTCGTTGCAGATTTTCAATTTCGCATGGAACAGTCCCAGATAAGTTGTATGGCAATTTCTTCGTCAATTATTTGGCGAAAGCGTGGTGGATTTCATGTTATGCATGTTATTGTCAATGTTTTAAAACATTATCCACGAAGACTTTCAACGTGCGTATTGGAAGTGCTTCCTAATAAAGAATTTTGTTTGTGATGTTAGACTTTAGTAGACATAATTAATACACTATTCTTTTTGTACATCCACACTTAAATGTTGTAATGGGACTAACCTGCTAACAAGTGAAGGTTAGATGGGAAATAAAATCAGAAACCAAGTCAAAATACAACAATAACAATTCAAAGACAGAAACTTTCTCTACAGCATGGACCACTTTATATGACTAACAAAACCAATTTCAATGTCTACAAAACAACCTTACTTTCATGCTGTCGTATGTCAAGGCTGCCAGATATTCCATCCATGGCAGCCGATGCAGATACATTCTAATGCTTCTATCTAAGTATCGCTTATTTGAAATAATTGATGGGACATAAACTCGCACATAAGCATCTTTTGGAATAGGACAAGAATTAGGACATATTTGGATATACTTCTCCATAAACACTTCTAGACAAAGAAAATAATATTTCATTTTTCTTCTCATTCTTTTCCTCCTAGAGCTACTTAAAGGAGAAATCTATCCAAACAAATCCTTACATTATATTCAGAAGCCATGTAGTCTTCTGTGTCCTTTTTTGTACATTAGACCTCTGAACAGAACTTCATCTATGAGCAGATGTGTGTGGCATAGGGTAAGGCACAGGACCCAAGTTCATTGGGGCTCCAGGAACAACTGTCACCGGAACCGGGCCACCGAGACCGTATGCCATGTGTGCCGGGGTAGGAAGGTTCACTGGGGTGCCAACTGCAGATACAAGGGGTCCTCCTATAGGTTGTCCAATGGTAGGAGCAGCATATATTCCTACACTTGGGGCAGCAGTTGGGGTTGGAGGGGCTGGTTTGGTAGATTTTCCAGAGTTTGCTGCAGAACCATTTGTTTGGCCAGTGATTGGTCCTTGAGGTGCTGAAACATCCCCATTGTTGACACTGGTGATATCATGTATGCTGGATCGCCTTCTATCTTTATTCATGGAGTTCAAACGAATGAAGTATTTTTGGGCATGGCTTGCAACTTGTGTAGGTGTTCTTGTCACTACAAAGTTCCTTGATATGCTTCGCCAGTCACCTTTTCCATACTTTTCCAAGCCAAGAAGAAATAACCTGTTCAAGCAAAGCAATATGTAATTATTAAAAACGAAAATTGTAATTGGAAGCACGTCAAAATACCAGAAGAGAAAGTACCAATGAATGTACATTATTGTTCATAAAATTGTCAAATTCACATGCAACCCACATTCGTAGTTTTTAAGTTAACACAAGAAAAACTCTATAATGTTCAAGGATGTATCTAGTACATGAAAATTCAAGATAGCTTCATTCTCTATACATGGACTGAACTTAACACTTTGCTTTGAAAATCATGACAGACGCTGGTACCATAAACTCCATCTCTAGTAGCTCTATGGTTAATATGATATTGACAATCATATGATTAATAATTACTGCAAGTCATATTAACATGGCTAAACATCAAACTGAAAGCAACAAAGATTCGATGCATATATTGATGATTATACTTTATGCATAGTTAATTTTGTTCTTAGATTAATAATAAGCAACCAAGTAAAGTTGTAAGTAAGAGAGTATATCAGACATGAGAGAAAAAACAAAATGATAGTTATTGAAATTTAAATGAGTAACAGGTGGGATCTCAAAAATTGGGTACTGGTCTCCAAGATTTCAAGACGCAACTCCATCTTTCTTTTATCCTTCATCATTAGGCATGAAGGACAATTGTGTCTGTCCATTGCAATGCTTAGTATCTACATCAGATCGGCAGAACCTTCTTTGGATCAACTTTTCATTCCACCAAAGCCAACAAAGTCTTCCCTACAAGTCTTGCCCAAGGGTGGGGCCAACTGATCCCTCAATCTCACAATTACCAAACCAATGCATAAAAAGAGATGCCTCAGCAATCACCATATATAGATGGGTTGCTAAACTGACCTTACATGGAAGATTCATTCTTGCTAAAGGGAATAGATGGCACTAAAACTGGATAACTTGCATATCAAGCTACAGGCTCTTTGGACAAAAAGTGCAGGACTGGCAAATGACTCCTCTCGGGAGAGGCTATTATGAATAATACAATTAAGATTTCAGATGATTTGAGATGGGTTCTTGCAGCTGAGTCTCAGAACGTGCACCCTGAAAACTTGAGAGTGTCATTGTGGAAACTAGATTTCAATCTTAGAACACAAACTCTAGTTCAGGTTTGGCTTCGTATTTTGATCTATCACAAGAATATTGGATGTCAAGGATCCTATGTTTGCTCTAGCAACGGGTGTAGGTGTGCCTATTTCTATAGATGCAGCTACTATCAATTAAAAATATGCCCATTTTCGAAAGAATTTTGGTCAACGTTGATCTTGAGGATGAGCTCTCGGATCAACTTTTGGTAGAAAGGGAAGGCTTTGCTATTTTCATAAATCTATTTATGAAAGACTCCTAAACTTTTGTCTAGGTAGTCACTCTATAGGGCATATTGTTTCTCAATATTGACATAAACCCAACACGAAAACCAAATCAAAGAAACATGAACATGACAAAACAAAATGGAAGAAAATCAATTAAAGAAACTGATATGAATAAAGTAGAAGCTTTAGAATGTGATCTTGGTGAAAGCGGAATTCAGATGCACAAGCTTTAGTAGATGATCTCTAATAGAATTTTAGCGAGCAAAGAAACTGGTATGACAAGGATTTGAGAAGGAGCAGGAGGACTATATTACACAACAGATACAGTAGCAACCAGGTCTAGACTCTCAGCAACATCCTATCAATTAGTTTTCTATCTTGCATTAAGATGGAAATGTAGGAAATCTAGATTTTCATGAAGAAAATCATGTTACTATGAATAGTGATCAAATTGACAAGAAGCACATTCTTGAGGGTTCTGAGACCACAGATTATGGTAGTATGCCACCCCTTATGAATGGAAATGAAGATGAGGATTGTGCTGAAACCAGCATGCAACAGTTGTACAAAAGGATATTCAATTGATCAATCAATCTTGGGTTGATCAAGCTGAAAAGGAGGAAGAATTTCAAGAACTTGATTCAGGGCTGTTACTTCCTTAAAATCACCATAATTTCTGTGGTTTTGAAACATAAGAGGCATTGCCTCAACAATCACATATTGCTCTTAATCTACGCTTTAAAATAAACCTGATTTTGTTTTCATTTCTGAACCTATGACTAACTTCAATAAAATTCCATCCTTTCTTTGACAAAAGTTAAAGCTTAAATTGTTCTCCTCAGATATAAGCAATGGCAAGAGCACAATATGGTGCCTATGTTCCATGAATATCTCTCCAATTTGGTGGACATTTTTTGTTGTAATTAGTATATTATTAGAATAAAAGTATCCTTAATATCTCTATAGTAATTAGGAGAAAATCTCTTTAAAATCTGCCTATTCATTTCAACATATTTTTATTTGCTTGTTTTAAAGAGTTTAATTATTACAAATAGAGGTCAAGAGAATGTAATTGGTGTTTTAATCAATAAAATAATTTTTATTTCCTTACATAGTTGAAGTTGATATCACAGCTCCCAATCTTGAGATCTCTATTTCCACTGCTGTCACATAAACAATCACCACTATCTTAGTTCATCGCCGCCATTAAGGTTAGTGATGGGTGAGAAAGGTGTAACCCACACCAGCAATCACAAGGCCAATAGTTGCATCATCATGAGCCAACACCAATAACGGTGCGAGTACCTCACACCTAGCTTTGGCAAAACCCACTTGCTGCTGCCATTATAGACAGGGTCATTAGCACCTCCTAAGCCCATTTTAAGGGGGGTATTTGAGTAGAATTGAGGTTTTTTGGTCCTTTTGCCAAACGAGTTTTCTACATGTCTTTTTAGTTTTTTCTTAATGTTTAGTATGAAAGTCTATAAGGAAGAACTTGATAATAAGAATCAATTATCTGGATCGTATACCCTGCTCAGTAAAGGTTAAAATACATTCAATATTATGTATCTGGCTATTAGACCATTGATTCAGAAGCAATTGATGACTCCGTCTCCTATGCTTTTCAATTGTGTGTCAAATGACTTGAAACTAACTCATTGCAATATTTTCCTTTTCACCCACTCCATTTTGTTGAGGAGTCTAAAGAACTTTCAACTAATGCAAAATTCCAATATCTTCATAGAATTTTCATTCAGAACACCTCTATTGTATACTCATTATCAGACCTTAGCCTTATAATCTGAAGATCAAGCTCCTTTCAACCATAGCCTTGAATCTTTGAAAAACAACAAACACTTACGACTTGTGCTTTATAAAAATACTTAGCACATTATCAATGAATAGTAGAAAGTACTTACTACCATTTAAGGATATTGTGCTTATGGGTCCACACACCATCAGCACATTCTCCATTGCCAGTGGTGACTTTGGAGAAATAAGTATGATCAAGCTCCTTAAAGAGACCGGTATTTTGAGTCATATAGTTTGTGCATCCACCTTCTATTGACCATGCTTCCTTTGCTCTTGTTAGCTAATAACATGTAGCAATAAATAGTTGTTCCTCCTTCTGTTGATGACACTCAACAACTTGAGCTCAGTACCCTTATTGGTTTGGTTTATTTTGTAGATATTAATTCTTCAGGTGGTCAAGCTGATTACAGGCCCTACATTTAACTCCTGGCTTGGACATCTTTGTAGACCAAAGATGGTCACAGAGCCTTAATTTTGATGGTAACAAACAATTAAGCATGTATAAGGCTTTGGACGAAAAGTTTGTCTAATCAAAATAAGGCTTTAGTCTACTAGTGTCCAATGATGAAACTTGCACGACTTCTGATGACCCTGTATGAGTAGTTAACACTATTATATATTAATAATATTCTTCGAGCATACTATGATGTTTTTTAACATGTTCAAAAAGCTTGATGGGATCTGCGCTCAAAAGCAAGTACATCCTCTTGATCAATCAAAAGGTGCACCATATGTAGTGAAATGAAAGAAGTCAGACAAAGCTACTGCAACAAGTCATAGCCATACATGGTAGAATTTGTAACCAAATTCAGCAATATAAGTATATTGTTTTATTTTATCAAGAAATTAAGTTGGTGAAACAAATTAAATGACATTTTCATCATGGTGAATTCCTCTCTCCACATGAACGTTTCAGACAAAGACTTTCCAACAGCTATATTTTCCAGGGTGCCGATATATATACATTGAAGAAGAGTCTTTGATAAACATACATCATATAGAAGCATTCATTTTACGCAACAAGCATTCAAATTTTCTCTAATATATATATCCTAGGATAGGAGTGTCTCTAATATGTCTTTTTTTTTTTTACTTTCCTTCATAAAATTTTATTGAACCGATACCTTTGGGATGCAACAACAATTATGTGTGTTTACGATACATTAATTTGAATAGCTTAACCATCCAACAGCCAAGATGTTGATTCTATAGCCACATCATGTTACCGTTATTAACTCAGTGTGCTTCAGACCAGACGGGATTAAACTACATCAGATATAAATTCAAAACAAATGTAAGAGAAATGAATAATTTTTTACTGCAGAATGACCTTCCCAAAGAGAAGTCACCATAAGTAATCTAGAGTATCATTGACTACGGTGACTTGCATCATGAGCCCGAAGGCATGTTAGCAACTGAAGAAGTCACCATATGGCCAACTTCATTTTTGGGGCATGTCTTTTGGCTCGGGCAAGAGACTATTTTAGGCTTTTAACAATACTGCATTATACTTAAATATTACATTTCAGAAATCCATAGCTTTACAAGATTGTCTGATGATTAACTGATCATCTAAACATTTCTTCTCACAGTGTATTCTCTCATGTACAAATTCCGAAACTATCATCACGCATATCACTTGAAAATTAGATACTGTTATTGCTCCAATGAAGCATTAATACAATAAAATATCATTAAAATGTCAACTTAATATCCATGCCAGGCAATAGGAGAACTATGAGTTTGACTTGCTCTTCCTCTAAACTGAAACCTAATCTGAATACCTTGTCACCATCTCCAAACTATAAATACCGTTCAAGTTTGTGGTCAACAGAACAAATAATATGGAGTTAACATACAATTTGGTTCGTGAAAGTAACAGCTTGTGATATTTTATTTATTTATTTATTTACTGGAAGAGCATGCCCAAAGTTTCAACTTGCTAGCATGTTTATCCAACTAAGTATCAATCATCCATCAAAGGAAAAACTTTCAAAGACCAATGGAACACAGGTGCCACTTCTAAGGACCAAAGTATATATTAACACAATAATATGTGTAAAACCATCTCAGTTTTACGATCCCATACCCCAGATACTCAATTTAACATAATCTCTTGTTGCTAGCTGCACAGCATTCATCTAGATAAGAAACTACTAGAAGAGCACTTTTTTTTGAGAAATCATGTAGCATGACAACAAAGGAAGTAACAAGTAAGCTTCCTGTCAGAATAGGGTCTCTTCCACAAAGGATCGAAACTAAAGCACTGTTATAAACACAAACCAATGGCACAATCCAAACAGATGACTAAAGTCATCGGGAGCAAGTATGTTTAGTAAAATATTCTTGTAAAACAATTAGTACTAATAACGGTCATGCGACTTATACTAATGGAAAATAAGCTGACAAAGATCAGAAGAAATAATTAGTTATCGCAAATAAGGATCAACTATATAATCAGATTCAAGTTACAACTACCTAAAAAGCATATGGTTAAAAAAAACCTTCAGACAATGTCAAATTCGCTGTTTACCATGCCATATACTAGAATATATAGGTTTTCTAAATATTTAAGCAAAGAGAAACTAACCTGTGTTCATCCTCTGTCCATGCAATACCCTTTCGTCGTTCCTGATCTGATCTTGAAGCCTTATTTCCTTGATTCGATTCGTTGTTACTGTTCCATGAACTGCCTCCCTTCTTGCCAGCTCCTTCATCACTAGCATGGCTTGCTGAGCCCTCTGAAGAATAATTATAAGATGGCAAAGGTACACAACCAGATTCAATCTGATTAACATCTTCAACCAAGCGCTCGTAATGGTGCTTAATCTCTTCCAAGGTTTTCCCTGGCACATCAGCCGCAATCTTCTCCCATCTGTCCGAAGCATCTTCAGGATGAATTGCCAAGGCATTTTCAAATGCTTTATCCTGTTCTATGCTCCACTCGGAGCTACTTCCGACTTCATCCACAGTCATCTAGTCTTGCTTAAATCAACTACTGAGATTTGTATCAAAAGGAGAGGAAAGGTTTCTATATAACTGTTCAACAATCTACGTCAAACCCACACCTTAAATACCACAAACACACTGGTTTGTTTCATCACGGGAGTAATGGATCTAGTTTATTTCTTTGAAGAGTACCTTAATATTACTTCGATCTTATGCTAAACTACAAGAGCAGATATGTTGGAATAAGTTCCAGTCCTGTAGTAGAGTCAACAGAGACAGAAAATGCCACGAAGCAGAACAGAGTTCAATAGCAACTAAATCCCAAACACTGAGGTATGTAAAATTTCAATGGTGATTTTGCTTCAGAATTGAAAAACTGGACTCTTGTGAATTGTTTACCTGTTAATGAATGAAAAGGCAACAAAGTACAGTTAGGGCATGAGAAATATCTGATAATCATTAATACAAAGATGCAATACTTGGCATTTTAAGGGAAGTGCAAATATGGACATTGATGTGATGTTAGTCAATGAGATGGTAATTAGGGCTCTGGATTTCTAATACACGAAAGAGACATTTCATAAACAAACAAAGTAGAAAAACCGAGAAATCTATAATTGATAACAAGAGCATTTAAATTACTATATTCCATATGCAAAAAGGAAAAATAGATTATCCATATCCCTACTGATAAGAACAGTTTTAACAGCACAGGACCACAGAAATATATCTTTCCACCACCATAACTAAAACCTATAACCGATGTAAATCTCACATTCACTGAACACATTCAAGACCCTCGTATTTTGTTTTTTGTTCTTGCTATATCACTCTAAGTTCAAAGCCTACCCTGAAGACCAAATCAAGGTCCAACCTGCATCATTAAGTGCTTGTCTTGATTACCGTTTAAGAGTCTTCAAACAAAATTTCTCACTTTCCTATGCTTTAAACATAATAAGGCTTTTGTTTCATTGAGATGCAAGTGAGTTTCTTTTAATATAACTGTTACACAAACACACTAACAATTCTAAAGTTGAAGTTTCAAAAGGACCGAAGGGTTATTCATAAGAACATCATAGTGATTATCAAATGAGTTTAGGTATTTACTTCCATCTTGGCTATCAATAAAACCATGCTAGAGTAAGCAAAACAAGTCCAATCTCAATATTTTGATAAAAAAAAAAAACCTAGCTAGAACTCTGAACCCAATTAACTTACCTCGGAACAATAAAATAAACGGTTGATTCCCTTCAGTTGAGGTATTGCTATGATTTTTTTATCTGAGCTAAAAGTGATTAGTCAGTAATCCCTCAACAACATAGCAGGTCAAAGTTACAACCAGCATTCCCAGGCTTCTGACACTCTAACTAACCAACCTAAGTCTGTCCTTCACACCATTTAACTGATATAATTGACAATTGACAGTCAAGTAAAAAGTTAAAAAACCTATTTCTGACTGTGAAAAAGATTGTGTCCCTTGTTTCTTCAAATTTTGGTGAAAAAGAAAAATCATATAATTTTCAAAACATTTCATTTTGATTTTAGAATTAATTTTAGCCTATTTAAAAATAATATGAAATTATTTATTATCCCAACAAAGGCAGATAAAGATAAACTAGATATTAAGAAAAAAAAAAGGATTAGCAGAAGAGAACCAGATTTAAGATAAAAAGCCTTAGCTGGGTAAGAATCTGTTAAGGGCAGAACTAGGAAATCATTAATGACATTGAGGGTTATCCTTAGATACCAGAAAGAGATGCAACATGGGTCACAATTGGTCCCATCTTAACAACAGCTTTGCCACAAATAGGACAGCAGGGATTGAAAAAGCCAGAACCCAAGTCGCAACCCACAGGAATCTGCAGGACGCATTAATATCTGACAGATGATAATACAACATGAAGAGAGAGAAACAAAAAGATTGAGGAATAAACCCAAAGGAAAGTTAGAGAGAGAAAAAGAATGAATTTTTATGAACCCCTTTTGCTTTATTTTTCACATTCCCACAAGAATAAAAATTGAAAATGATATCAAGTAGCAGAAGATCAGGTAAGGTAACAGTGATAACATAACATAGGATACAGCAGAATCAGATTTAAATTGGTTGCTATGAATTACAGGAGTTTGTGAAAAATATTGAAGCCAAGCTATTACCTTTATCTTCCTTCTGGGGTGCTTGCTTCAATTTTTTTTATGCTAACTACCTTCTGCTCACAAAGACTGTTGCACACAGAAAAGAGTCAAATAAAGCTGTATGGGTCTATATATAGGTACTGAACTGGATCAGTGAAATGCTTCTCTCCCATGATCCCTTTTTTTGGAGCTATGCGAATATTTTCTTTCTGTTTATCTTATCAGAACAGTAAATGCATAATAAATGTGTGATGGTTTAAGAGAACTAATAATGAAGGATTGAATGTAATCTTTTTAACATATTATAATATTATTATACATTAATCAAAGGATGTTCCTTTTTTGGCTGTTTTGGATAAAGTCCTAGTTATGCATCAAAGCCAGCCAAGTTGCAACACCTTGTGGTGAATCAATCATTGCCAACCACATCAGATGAAAGTCAAATTTTGCCGGCTAAAACGAAAAGCAGCGAGACTGCACATGGTATGGGACATTCAATAATTATGTCTATTTACATTCCACAAGGTTGTAATATTTTTTTATCATTTCAGAAACATGCTTGTCCGTTTCTAATCTCATCTACCATCTTATATTTAATCATAGGCTAAAAATATTAATATTTTTAAATAATACTATATGAATACACAATACTAATTTTTTATATCAACAAGTTAACTTTTTTTCTTTTTCTCTTATAGCAATTGGTAGAGGGCTCAGAGATACTTCAAGCTAATTTTGAGTCAATTCTTAGATTGGGAATGTTGTGTAATATTGGACTTTTCTTTAATTTTTTGTAATTATTATTATGTTTGTGCAAGTAGAACCTATCATTGAGCATTTATGTGGATTATATGCTGTTGCTTATTAGATAGTTTGTTCGATTATGGAACTTACTTCAATAATCCAAATAGTTTTAAGCTTATGGTATAAGTAGCTATTCTTTTTACTTACATAAAAAATTTGGTTCTTTTGTGATTAAAGATTTGTGGTTTTTAGATAAACTCTTTAATAACTGCACTTGGTTCCTATATTTGATTTGTTTTTAAAAAAATGAAGTGACTAATTTTTTGGCAACTTATCAATTTTCAACGGTTATGACTAATTTTTCGTAGTACACCGAGCCTAACTTTCTTTATTTTTAAAAAAAGAATATATATATATATATATATATATATATAATTTAAAATACTATTGAGTATTGAAACAGTACAACATGAATATGACAAATGTACCGATACATATGTCATTTTGAAATCTCTCAATTTCATATATTTTTCATTCATATAGATTAATATGAGATACTGAATTTTGATCCATATAAAAGAGTTTTCATGCTTTGAGATTTGACCCATATCAGATTAATATTTAGGATATGTTTGGATTAAAAGATAGATTTGAGAAAGTGAATTTAAGATGATTTGAGATGAAAGTGTGAAAAAAGTTGAGTTGTTTAGACTAAGGAAAAGATAGTCAGATTTAAGTGAAAAATTTATAAAAGTTTGTGAATCATTTGATGTGTATAATTGACAAAATATTTTTTAGTAGATAAAATTATAGTTAAAATTAATTTAAAATTAAATATAATTAATTTATTAAGTAAGATTAATAAATTATCATTATTTTAATTATTGAAGTTATAAGATTATTAATTATTTAAAATAAAAAATAAATTTCTATTATTAATAATAATATTATTTTATAAATTTATTTTTATTATTATAATTATTATTTTTAATTTTTAATGTTAATATCATTGATATTTTATTTTTATTAATATTTTATAAATTTATTATTATAATATATTATATAATTGATTATATTTATTTTATTATATATATAAATATTGATAAATCAAATATATATAAAAAACGTATACAAAATTCGTTATCCAATAAATCTTTCCAAGCTTGCCATGAAATACTGTTTACGGAGAAGAATTCACCAATTCAACTTTTAAATAATATTTTATTACTTAAAAGGTAAACTTTCAGTACAAAAGTACTTCCGCTAGAATCCGTCTACAGAACCAAACCATGCTTTATTCAAATTTTCGTGTGCAATCATTTTGAGTTATGTTTCTCTTTTTTTTTTTTTGGATTAAGTCGTTCTATTTATGCTTTAATTTTGGTTTTTCCTCTTTAGATTGAATTGTTATTGTTGTAGTAATTGTTAATCCTCTAAATTGAGTCATGTTGTAGATGTCTAATTTTTAAAAAAAAAAAATTGTTTGAACCTTATAAGATTATTTAAAATTTTCTGAATATTAAAAAGTTCAAGGACTTAGTAGCAATATAAAAGATTAAAAGGCAAAAAAAACTGAAAACAGGTAGAAAGAGAAGAGATTATATAGGCCACAGTACAGATATGAAAAGTTTAGATGTGAAAGTGTAAAAAGGTTAAAAAATAATAAAAAGTATGTTTTTTCTTCCAAATAAATTATTAGATTTTATTTTTGTTTCAATATTATTTATTTTTTTCTTTCTTAACAAATCTTTTATTTTGTTTGTTGTCTAAAAAATTGATATAGGCGACATTTTGAATAATAAAATAAAATTACATAACTTTAGAAACTAAAAATAAAATAAAATAATTATTAGGAACGAAAAAGCTCACACAATTTATCAGGGAGAAAATGTAAAATCTGATCATTTATTAAAAATAAAAGACATATTTAACTCAAAATGTAGATTTGATATTAATAAAAAATTCTAGCGCCTTTCATTTTTTTCATTCTTCTTTGTTCAAGTCTTGTTTTTCCGTGATATTCTTCTAATTGAATATTTTTTATTTTACCTTTTATTATTTATCTTTTAAAAGAATTGTTTTAAAAAAAATCTTATGGAACTCTTGAGTTAAGATTTATTATATATTTTAGTTTAAATATAAATTATTGATAAGTTGATTAATAATATTTTTTAATATCTAAAGAAAAGTATGAATAGAAAAAAAATCAAGTTATGAAAAGAGTGAGATATCCAAGTATATTTGAGAAAATTCCTAATTACCAACTCAAATTCCATCTATTAACATTACTTATTATTATGAAAAATTGTTACAAAAACTTATTGACCAGATTCCATCAAGTAAATTGTTACAAAAATTGTTACAATTTTAAATTACATAATTCAAAAAGATGTAGTTTAGAATTTGATTACACAATTTAAAATGTAACTTCAAATAGATTACATAATTTAAAATATTATGAATCACATAATTAAAATAGATTAATTTTTTTTTTTGAACGGCAAAGAATTAAAATATATTACATAATTTAGAATTACGTAATTTAAAATAATTATAATTAATTTTTTTATTGTATAATATGAAAATATATGTTAAATAACTTTGAATTACACATTTTAAAATATAATTTTAAATTAATTATAAAATATTATGACATGACATATTAGTTATTTTGTATATTTTGGGATATAGGAAGAAAAGACCTACCCATTCTCTTTAATTTTGCGCTATCAATTATCGGTTAAAGCAAAGATGCATTCTTCCTGCACTTCCACGACTTCATCCTGCACCTCTATATTTCTTGAAAATATCTTTATCCTATAATTATATAATTTAATATGTAAACCTTTTATATATGAAACTATATAATTTGATATATAATTTTTTTTATATATTGGATTATATAATTTAGCATAATTTTTTTTATATCAGATTGTATAATTTATATATACAACTTTTTTATATCAGATTGTATGATTTGATATACAAATTTATTTACATTTTAAATTGTACAATCTAATATATAACTATTATATACTGAATTTAATTTAAAATATATTTTTCTATTTCAGGTTATACCATCCGATATATATATATATATATATTATATTATATATCAAATTATATAATTCGGTATAATAAAATTTTATAATCTGATATGAAAAATATATTAGATTATATAATCCAAAATAAAAAATGTTTAAAAAGTATATAATTTATTTAATGTTTTTATTAAAGATATAAATTTAATTTACTATACTGATGGAGGTGCAAGAAGAAAGAATGGAGGTGAAGAAAGAAACCGTAAAAGCAAAATAGAAAATGCTGCATGGTCTAAGAGAATAAAGTTTAGTTTTTCTTCCTGCACCTCCTTAATTGCTATTTGCATTCCTATAACTTTTAAAATGATTGTTGAAGTTTTGTTTGAATGTTGGATCCTCTTCCCTTCAATTTTTGTTCCATGGTGACTTTTTATTCCTTGTGACTATTTCAAGAAGTTTTGGTAGTGGTGTCGATGGTGGTTTGAAGTTGCAATATGAATAGGTAGTAGTTGTTACATATGTTTTTTTGGAACATCAACTTTAAAAAAATTTCATAACAAACATTGTTTAAGGTATTTATTGAAAAAAAATTCCTTTTATATTAGAGTTTTTGGAATGTGAATTTTGATTTATAATTAGAACATTGTAGAACAATGAAATTATTGTTTATTCTAGAAACCTTTTGTAACAACTTTCAGAAGAGTACAACGTATAATATTCCATAACAATCAATGTTTTGGATTACGTGCCTAAGTTTTATGATTTAGGATTATATATTCAAGATTACGTATTTCATAACATGTTTCCAAGTTAGTCACTCCAAAATACCTAATCTGTCTTTCCCAAATGACCAATCTGAAAGGTTTCTAAAATATGATACTCACCATTAGTGGTGTGATTCTTTGCCAACAACACCAACTGGCCTGTGTAATAGTGACTACAATGTAAAGACGATAAGAAGATGTGTCACATGATGGATGAATACCAATATTTACGATAACGACAGGGAAAGGAAAAAATTTAGGATAGGAGGTAAAATATGACTCAAGGGCCTTTTTGACTTTTGCTTTTACTAGGGGTATAGGTTGCTGTTAAAGAGGTGGAGGAAGCAAAAGCTATAAAGTTTTAGGTTTTTTTCAGCATTTGTTTTGGTTTTATTAAAAAAGGAAAATTTCGGTTCAAGCTCTTTTATGTTGTATCGTTCACCACACATAATCTAGTTAGAAAATCACGTAAATCCGTAAGGAAAAGAAAAAGAAGGAAAACAATATTACCAGACAGTGCGTTAAATTATTGGAATAAAAATGAGAAGAAAGAAAAATCTTATTAAATTAATATATAAATGAAAACTAATTTAAAAATTGAAAAATAAGGAAAGTATTGATGGTATCATTTATATATGATGTCATCTTGGCTACCAAATTAGATACCAAGCATAGCAACCATTTGTGTATAATGTATCACAATCAACAAACAAAGAAAATCATTTATGTAATTTCTTTTATTTTATTTTTAATGTTATGATGGTGTGTGAGTTATTGATGACGATTTAAAAATAAACAAAATAAAATAAAATGAGAATGTGAAATTAGCCCAACATAGATAAAAAGAAAATTAAGAAAACACGCAATTATTTAATAAAAACATGTAAACTAAAATATTTTTTCTTATTATATAAACAAGGTGGAGGGTTGCGCCTATATTTCCACTGGCAGTTGATAAAACAAATAAATGTTAAATTAGTAAGGGAAAAAAATATAAAGAGACGAAAAATTATATAATAAATGGTAGGAGTGAATTTGTGGCGCAGATGAACATTTTCCTCCTTATATTATCCAACAGTATAATTCGGAACCGGATATCGTCGAACCATCTCGAAGGTATGTACGTTCCAATGCAATTGATTTTTCGTGCTATGTTTCCAATTTGATTATTGCTTCTGAGAATGTTAGCGTAATTTTAGTTTTATCTTTATTTATTTTTTGTTTTCAATTGTTAAATTCGTTGTGTTGCAAGTTACTCGTCTTTTTTGCATTTTGTGATTGTGGTGTTATGCAGAGACCGCAGATATGATAAATTGAACTATAAACCAGGAATGAATTTCGCTTAATGTTGATTTACATGAAAGACATCCAAGTTTCTCTTTTATGATTTAGGTCAGTAGATTGGCATGTTGGTATTTGGTTGGAATTGAACTATTCTGTGTTTTTAGAAAGAGGGACTTAGGTTAGGACTTGATTTGGGTTTTTCCAAAGTATGATTTTTTAGATGTTTAATTAGGCATCTTTTTTTTTTTCCATTTTCTCATATCATTGGTTTATTAAGAGGGAAGGACAAGGATTATAAGTTTTAACCTTGATCCCACTTACAAGAAATCACTAGAATGCGTGAGAGTACTATGAGCATCTTATCCTATCTACCATCCTTACAAATGGCTAACTCTGCCTACCGCAAACCAGTTTTGTTATATTCTGATCTAAATGCTTATGCTAGACTAATTTTTTGTATGCCAACCTTTAGTTTAGAAACATCTTAATGCAGAATGTTGGTGCCTATGTTGACAAGTTTGTTTTTGAAGAAACAGTGTTCATTAATATAAGAAGTAGCCTCTGTTGATTGAATAGTACCATGTTGAATTGGAGGAGTTGAAACAGAAAATAAAAATAGGAAAATTCTGTCTAAGAACAATGGTATGTTATGTAAAAAAATATCTAGATTATACTAGTTTCTTTTGTAAAACCAGAAGTCTTGGTAGTGTTGCCTTTGAGATGAGAAGAGCAGCATAAATATGTAAGTTAAGAAACTGTTCCCTTATTTATATCAGACTGCTTAGAATATTCAGTGACAACAAGTCAACTAGCATCTTGCCAGAAGATTAGACTGTGTGGTGAGTGGTTGTTCCTCAGTTTAGCAACGAGAGGTAGTAGAAGGTGTCAGTTACAATACGAGAACTAGAAGCTGCAGTATTGTTACTGAAACTGGCTAGTGGAGTTAATGATTGCGATATTAAACTGTATGAGAATCTTTTGCCAGCAGACAGATTCAATTGTTGGGTCAAAGAGAGGAGTAGTTGGCTTTAACATTCTATGCTTGGTTGACACTGTCCATACAAGGTCACACTCGTATCAACTATCTATATAACTATAGAGATCAAATTCCACGGTTGAGGCAATGCACTATCATGTGTTTCTTCAGTACCATGTCTTTCATAAACCAATGTGCGATAATTTTAGACATGCTATGTTGTTGGATGTTACATAAACTTTATAAATTTTTTAAATTTGTGATTATTAACTTCTCTGCATTTGATACTGTAATTTCAAATATGCACCTTTTAGTCATTTCATCAAATAGAAGCTTTTGTACAAAAATCTCCTACCAGAGCTTATCATTTACGTAGTCGTGCAAGAGTGCATCCAAGCCCAAAACAACTTGTTGAGAAGTAGCTTTTGACATTAATGCTTTTATGATAAGCACTTTTCCTCTATGTACTTGACTGAAACAATTCATTCAAAACAGGACCAAAGTAATTTTAGTGTTGCATGCTGCTTCTGCTCTTCACAAGCATAATTTAGGAGCGCATGCCAACTAAACATGTTGATTTCAGTGTTTAATAACTGCAGTATACATCACCTCTGTTAGTTACACTCAAATACCTAGTACAACTCACTTTTCAAAAATCTTTATTTAGGTTAATTGTCATGGGAAACAAATTTGTCAGGGGAGACAAACCTGAGAAGCAGGAAAAGAATGACACAATATTACTCAAGATTGTCCCTCCTGTGGACCAGACATATGTTAAATGGCTTGCCAAAGACCTTGCAAGAGTTCACAGCTTTACTCCCAAACGTGTTCGCTCAGTGCAGCCGCCAGATGACTATGTAGAATATATGAAGTTGAATGGATGGTTGGATGTGGATTTGGATGATCCCGATCTTGCTCATTTGTTCAAGTAGACGATTTCTGTATGACATATAGACAATTAGCGTGACTTCATAGCTGCATTATGATTATATCAAATTGTTCAGTGAGCAAGAGAAATGGTGGGCATGTTGTTGCTTTTGTTTGGCTAAGAAACTCTTGTAGATGGTTGTATTCCGAAACCTTATTTTTCATCACAACTCGCCAGTTGGCGCAGAAACACGCTGTATGTTATACAATAGAATTTTTTGTTCAATCATGTTCTATTGCTCTTAATATCATGTGTGCTGGCAGTGTGATTTGTCACATTAGGAAGTTTTACCAACATTTGTAATAGCAATGTAATGATGTGAAGATTCTGTTCTTTGACCGAGTTCTTATAATTTTGCCAATAAATTGGATAGGATTTGGTGCACAATTTCGTAGACATCCCCTCACGTCTATGTGAGATATCACAATCAATGTAGGTAAGAGCAAAATAAAATAAAATCAAATACAATTAAAAACAATACAAACAATACACGTCTTGAAAGTAGCATTAATCAAAACGGAAATACGTAATCATCGTTCTAATTGGTTTTACAATCCTCTCTAGAAGGAATAGGTAAGATAGAAGAAAATTAATTGAGACTGGTCTCCCTTTAACTCATCGTGTGCTACTCAACTACTACTCAAGTAAGGTTTCATTAAATGGTGTAAGAAATCATGTGCTATTCAAGCAATGTTTCATTAACATGGTAAGATAGTTGTTATATTCACATATAATATTTTGTGCTTCTAATCAAGGTCAGTGTACTATCATTCTTATCGGATACTTTCATAAAAAAAATACTGCTGTTCTCATCATATTGTGTTTGACATGCAATCACTTTCAATAATGAAATATTATTTTAACGATTTATAAATTTTGCTTACAATATCAATTACATAACTAACATTTAATAGTAGGATCATTCACAGCTAAAAAAAACAAAGACTTCCTTATCTGTATTCCTATTTCAATACTTCAAATATCTTAAAAGTCATAAAAAAGAAAGTATTCTCTATCACATGCAATATAGGCCTACCACAAAGATAAATAAATTTTGCGGTGGAATGTATAAGGTTTGATGGTGAAAGACTCTAACTCTCATAGCCACTAGATGATAACTCCTTTGAGTCAAGAAGGATTTAACAACTTCAAGATTTCAACCAAGACAAGAAAGGAAAACCACGGGATAACAAGATTTAACCAACACAAGAACAAAGGAAATAATGAAGTGAAATCAAAATAGGAATAAACTAGAGATAAAAGAACACAAACTTCAAAGAGGATAGTTTCCTTAATGATTCACCACTTGAATCTAATAATTTAAGATAAGTGCTAAGAGAAAGAGTCTTTACGGTCTAAAGAGAGAAAACACTCCCATAATTAAGATAAAAGAAAATTTATTTTATACATAATAAATACTTCTTTTACAATGTATATGAGATTAATTATTTATAGACTAGAATAAGAAAAGTGTAGTAGATTAATATACTACACTTTGATTAAGTGGTTAAATCAACAAAGCATGAGACTACGTATGTTAAGACAAAGATCAAATCATATCAGTGCATCATTTATTAGACAATAAAAATTTGCTAATTAACAACAATATTTGTCCTTTAAAGAATGAAGAACGAACGAAAGAACAATGATAAAACCTTTCGTTTCATGTGATGAGCACTCATGAATATGTATTACAAAGATCAATCAAAACGTCTGATAAAGGAGTGAAATAAGTTCAATGCAGCCTTCAAGCTAAGACAAGAACACCGAATATTTCTTAATTTTGAGTCTATTATTCAGAGATTTCCTTCTACATTTGTTTTCAAGAAGAATCATGCAAACATCAATAATCAAATATATCTTAGGACATGAGCTGAAGTTACAAGGACCACTAACTCTCCTAAAATAGCTACTTTCAAATTCGTGCTCAACTACTTGCCTTGTACAATGTGTATTTTTATCACGATATGGTACAAAAGGCTCTACTACTTAAGGAAGCATACATTCTCATTTATCTACGAGATTGCATAAAGAATAAGAGCATTTAAAGTTGCATTAAGTGCAATGATCAAGTTAAAGCTCGTTAGACATAAGAAAGACATGAAAGAAAAACTAAATATGGTCAACGAATATAAACAACTATTTTTTTCAAGAGACTATGTAAAACTTACCATCAAGAAGAAAAACACAAGAGAGCAGAGGATGCACTGTACAGAAACATTGTCAATAGGATATGTAATACTTAAAAGTTTCAAAAAAAGGATCCCAACATTTAGAGAATAAGTACTGCAAAAATTGTATGGATCCATGAGAGCTTAGAAGAGAACATAACATATGTCTCTTTAGTCACCTAAGAGAGTGAACTTTCACATTGTATTCATCGAAAGACATATCCTTTCCCTAGAGTGAGAAATAATTTGAACTATGAGAGAAGGCCCAAACCTTGTATTCGTTGAAAGACATAAACACTCTATCTTAGTTAGAAAAAATGATCAAACAATCATTCAAACCCTTAACCTTTCCTTTGTTAGCTAAGAGTGGCTAATGAGTATGAAAAAAATACCCGAAGTTAGTCAAAAGTTGATTGAGCAAAGAATACTCGAAGTTAGTCATGAGTGGCTTGAACAAAAAATACTCGATATTAGCTAGGAGTGGCTTGAGTCAAGAATGCTCAATGTTAGCTAGAAGTGGCTTGAGTAAAAAATACTCGGTGTCAGCCAAAAGTGGCTTAAGGAAAGAATACTTAAGGGGTTAGCCAAAAGTAGCTACGAGCCCAAAGAATACCCGACATGTATTTTGCAGCATTGTTTTGCTTAGTTGAACTTGACTAGTTTAGTCAAAAACTAGATGTAGTCTCTTGTAGATGAACTAATATAACTTACTATGTGTAGTTTGTATCTTCCTTTTATATTGCATATTATTATCTTTTGTGCTAACCCAAGAACAAAAGCTAATGTATGAGAACTCTATTAAAATGTGTTATTAAGTTTCCTTTTGTTAAATACTTGATGTGTATCTTTGTCTTTACTAAGCAGACGCTCGGTAAAATTTACAACTGACTTGATTATATTGAGTTAGATGAGTCAAGCATAAAATGAGTTTTTAACTATGTTCGTTTAATTATATTTGTTATAGTTTTTTTCTTCAAAGAGAAATGTATTATAAAAAATAAAGAGATGAACAAAGATTAACAAAAATATGAATAAAGGATATAAGAATGAAAATATTCTTTCTGTTTTTTGTATCTTTCATCAAAAATAGAGAACTGAATATATACAAGTACGATACCCATTCTAGGTATAGCTAAATAAAATAAAGAAAACAAAATAAAATTATTACAATCTGATAATGTCATAAAAGCAAATGAACAGAATTGATGATAATTTGATTTTACCATAAAGACAAAATGACATAATTATTTTCCTAGAAGCCTTCTATCCATATCCTCTCTGAAAAAATGTTTTAAAATTAATTAGGTGAAACCTGTTAGAAATATATTCCACTTTAAGTCTTGCTTTCAAAATATATCTTCATAGATCATATATGCATCGAATATTGTTTGTTAGACTAAGGATCCTTAGTCTGATCTTTAGACTGGATAAATAAAAAAATAACATAGACAAATGATTCACTTAAATTTAGTCAAGTACATTTGATATAATATATTAGATGATTTTTGTTATCTGATTATGTCATAAACAACTTGATATAACATATTAGATGATTTTTTTTTATCTAATAATGTCATAAACAAAATTGTGAGCTTAGAACCATTAATGAAATGATATTTGTAAAAATACTTTAAAATTATTTAAATCACAATTCAACCTTTCCTTTTTTTATTTTTATTTTCCTATTTTTTACATTACTAAAACTAAGCTGATTTATGATTTTTGAAGACACATAACTACGGCTTAAAAAACTAAACAATGACCTAACCATAGTAATGTGATGTTTATCCCATAGAGATATTCCATATAGTTAATTAAATCTTAATCATTACATTCCATCCACTATCTATCTAACATATAGTAATGTTAAAAAAAGTAACGTTAAAAAAATTAACCTTTTTATATGTATATAAATATAAATAACGTGAATTTTATTTTGTGTAACCTTTCATATCAATGTTTCTCTTTTAATAAAAGTTCAATACCATTCGTATTTTTACTCACTTAGTTTAAGTTTTCTACTTTATTTTATAATTGTTTTTAATCAAAATGATCCAAACCAATTCAATCTTAATTATTAGTTAATTTTGATGCAAAATTACCAATTTTTCACTTATCCAAAATTTACAAATCCTTCCCTCTCACCAAACCTACAAAATAATTCATATATAGACAATTTTTAACTTTTTATGCTTCAATTTTCATATCAAATTTCCATGTTTCAGTCCCCATTTATTAATCTCACTAAGCATTATGACACTTTTATGGATACTAGTAAAGGGTAATTTATCAAGAAATTACATTTGAATCCAAAGCTACATTGCTTTGCACTCAAATTAGATTGGATAACATTCTACCGAATGAAGAAGGAAGAGGAAATTGTACTAAAAATAACAACAAATGATGAACATGAAGCACCAATTGCACTATCATGTCACCCATCTACCGAATATGAATCACAGAAAATTGAGAAAACAACTTAAAAGGTCACCTTGTGACACTGATTCTCACAATAAATATTTTTTCTATTTTTTTTTTCACATAGCAAGCACAATTTCACTAAAAAAAATTGAAAAACATGCTACCAAGCACCACTACACAAAAAAAGCTTAACAAAACTGTTAAATATAATACCAAGCATGATTTCAACATAAATCATAAAAAAGAAAAAAAAAAGTTGAAAAACATATTTGGTAGACAACTTTAAGAAAAAAAAAAAAAAGTCACAAATCGTACTTGCATAAATGATTTCCTGTATAATGTCTTAACTACACTTTATAATTGATTGTGCACATCTAGATCGTGCAGCTTAATACTTCTTCGATAGGTTTAGAAGTTGATCTTGTAACCTAATCTTGTGTTTCCCCTTAACTTCTTTCTTTTTCTTTTCTTTTAATCACTTTGTGGAGAATTTCCTTTCCTAGAAATAATATTTCTATACATGTTTTAACATTTTTGTCCTATATGGGGACACCTCTTCCTCTTTCTAAGTTAAGGATTAAGAGGGTTTACCATTTGTCTTCCTCATTGTTTAGGGTTGTTTGTGTGTGTGTTTTCCTAGTTTAATTTAAGCGATACTAACAATTGTGACTTTATTTTATTTTTAATTTTGAAATATAGAATCTAGAAAATTATAAGATGTTAAAATATTAATTATAAAATAAATAAAAAAATTAGAGGATTTAAAAATTAGTTAATATAATATTTAGAATGATAAAACATGTTTCTACAAATAGTATATAATTTAAGAAATAAATTTATGTAATTAAAATAAAATATTTATTAAATAAATTAATTATCTCAAATTTTGATACTCGTTTGGAAAACAACAAAAAATTGAAATTAATAATACAACAATCAGACATAAATAATAAATATTTATATATAAATTAAAAATTTAAAAACTTAATAATATTTAAAGAGAGTGAATATCTAATCCCATCTAATATTTTTCACTATGTTGTAAACTCTTAATTAAATTTGTTTAATCATTCAAATTTCATTAGGAATAAATGGTAAATGATTGATTTAAAGTGATTTAGAGACCAAATAAATAAGGAGTGAGATGGTTTGTTTTAATGGAAAGGTAATGGATTTGAGTAGAATATTTATTGCTAAATATTATTGATTGAATTAAACAAAGATGTTAAATTTTTTTTTCCAGTGTAATGTTAATGTGTTGTCTTGACAAGTATATCAAGTTAATTGTAGGTTAATTGTAGGATTTTATTGAGTTAATTAGTTAATTGTAATAGTTGAAAGTGAGGATTAGAAAATATTTAGATAGTGGTTATATCTTTTCTAAAAAATGTGTTTGCAAATTGAAATGTAACTATACAAGATGAATGATGTGGAGTAGATAAGTGAATGAATGGATGTAAGTGTGGGAGTTAGATGAAGTAATAGATTGAGTAGATCTTAAATTGTTCTACATGTTTTATTTCTATGTGTAATGTATGATTGTTCTTTTATTCCTAGTGTTCAACCAAGTTGATTCCTTAGTTATGATTATTTAAGGATTTAATAACTATTAATTAATTTCTTGACTTTATGAGATTCATACCCTGTATTACAGATTAGTTTTCTAAAACTTAGCTTGACTTATATGATTGATTGAGTTTAAGTTTTAAAAGTTGAATCTATTTTTCAATATCATTCAACTCCTAAGATCATGTACACTAGTAATTATGATACAAAGCAATCAGTAAGAACATATCATACATGAATATAAAAATAATATATAGGAAGTTTGAGAATCATTCAATCCAAAATAGAATTCTAACTACTCATGATAAATAGAATATAACAATGCAAGCACTCTAAATTGTATTTGGCAAATACAACTCTTAAAAATATTCTCCAGTAAAAACTCGTTATGCAAATACAAGTGAGAATCTATTCATAGAGTTAAGCAACTAATTTCTCTTTAGTCCATGTGCTCAGCCTCTAGTCCTAACACTTAGTAGAAGGTTTCTTTACATGGAAGTTTTCTTTGCGCTCAACGTATATTTTGTTTTTATCTTGAGATAATCTCTAAGCTCATCAAATTATAGCTTGACTCAGCTGATTCTCTATTCAAATTGGACTCTTCTCTCACCTGAATTAGCTCAGTAGCAACATAGCTCTGCTCAGCACCTTGATCATCTTTAAGGTCAATCTCTGTCTCGAGTCTATTGAGTACCTTATGCTTTGCACTTACGGATAGCTTTGTACTGAGTACTAGTTTTCTCATCCACAATCAATATAGATTAGATTCTGAGTGTGATTTGTCAAAACTATCTTTATTTATATCAATTTAAGACCCTAAATCAAGATAAAAAACAAGAATATTAAGCACTTGTCAAATTTAAAATTATTCTTAAATGTAATTTTTAAATACATTTTTTTTGTTAAAAAATTAGTTGAGTAAATAAAAATAAATTATTTCTTAAAAATATTATTTATTTATTTCTAATAATAATTATAAAAAAAGAAAAGTGAAATAAATAAAATTATTAAAAAATCAGATATTAAATATAGAAACAGATTAGTACTTTACAAAACAATTCCCACAAATCCACTCTTTTTCTCCATCTCCAATTTCATTCTCATTTTCAAAACCTTCCTACAAATCATAATAAATCGTAACAAATCACTCCAAAATATTTAAATATATTTTAAAAGATATATATTTCTACAAATAGTAGATACTTTTATGAAATATTAATATTAAAATGTTTTTAATCCACTCCATAATGTTAATAGTTTCTTTTCAATAAAAAATGTTTTGAAAAAAGAATTGGAAATATGTTTACTAGAAATATTTTATTTCCAGGAAAATATTTTTAAAATTTCCTAATTTAAAATTCTTTTCGGTAAACAATGATTTATTAGGAAATCCTTTAGAAATTTTACATAAATAAATATTAAAATTTAAACCATATAGTAAGTTTCAAATAATAAATAATAAGTATTTAATGTGTAAAATTAAAATATAAATATTCAATATTAAAGAACATTAAATACTAAATATTTAATAATATATTTAACATTAAGCATTTAGTATTTAATATCAAATACTTAATTTTAAATAAAATAATATTAAATAATAATTAATTGTTCAATTTGAAAATAAAATATTACATATTAATTACTAATTATGAAATATTAATATTAAATCTTAACTAGTAAATATTAAATATTAAATGATAAATAAGCAATACCAAATGCTAAATGTTAATTGATAAATATTAAATAGTAAAAACTAAGTAGCATATATTAAATATTAAATTTGTAAAACTGAATTTAAAAGTATGAAATATTTTATTTAAATATTATATTATGGAATGAATGGTACCAAAAATTATGATGACAAATTTATTTATTTGATATTTTTCATTTTAATTATACAAGTGTGTAATAATATAGCCTTATTGTTCAAAATATTAAAACGAATTATTAGTTAAATTATGTGAAATATTATAAATTTTGTATTACATATTTTTATTTTATAATAAGTACCTTCAAATAAAACATTTAAAGATGTATAATTATAAATATTTTATGCAATTGAAGAAATAAATTTATATAATTAAAATAAAATATTTACTACAATCAGACATAAGTAATAAATATTTTTATATATAAATTAAACATTTAAAAACTTAATAAAACTTAATTACATCAAGATGACTCAATGTCTCATCCCATCAGATATTTTCACCTCTTTCTAAGGTCCTAATTAAATTTGTTCAATGATTCCAAATTCATTTGGAATAAAGGTAACTGATTGATTTAATGTGATTTGGAGACCAAACCAATCAGGAGTGAGATGATTGATTTCAACGGAAAAGGAAAAGTAATGGATTTGAGTTCAATATTTATTGGTAAATATTATTGATTTGATTGAATTATAAAGTTGGTAAGTTGAATTTTAGTGTAATGTTAAAATTTTTAGGTGCATATTTTAAATATATTTTTTGTTAAAAAAATTTAGTTGACTAAATAAAAATAAACTATTTCTTAAAAGATATTAATTATTTAAAAATATTTTTATTAATTTCTAATAACAATTATAGAAAAACAAATAAAATTATTTCAAAAAGTAAAATATTAAATATAGAAAAATTGTATTTTATCAAATAATTCTCACAAATCCAATTTTTTGTCATCTTACACCACTTCATTCTCTTCTTCAACACTTTCCTACAAATCTTCATGAATGCTAACAAATTACTCGTAATATTTAAATCTATTTAAAATAATACTTAGAATAATAAATAATATTTCTACAAATAGTACGATAATTTTATGAAATATTAAAGATAAAATCCATAATGTCAATAGTTTCTTTTCATTAAAAAAATGTTTCGAAGAAAAAATTAGAAATATTTTATTCCAATGAAAAAATTTTAAAATTTCTTAATTTAAATTTTTTTGGTAAATAATGATTTATTAGGAATTCATTTATCAATTTTACATAAATAAATATTAAAGTTTAAACCATGTAGTAAGTTTTAAATACTAAATAATAAGTATTTAAAATTAAAATAAAAATATTCAACATTAAATAACATTAAATCCTAAATATTTAATAATATATTAACATCAAGCATTTAATATTCAATATTAAATACTTAATTTTAAATAAAATAATATTAAAGAATAATTATTCAATTTGGAAACAAAATATTACATATTAATTACTAATTATGAAATATTAAATATTGAAAGCAAAATATTAAATGTTAATTAGTAAATATTAAATGATAAATATCAAATGCTAAACATTAATAGACAAATATTAAATATTAAACACTAAGTAGCATATTAAATACTAAATTTGTAAAACTGAATTTAAAAGTATGAAATATTTTATTGAAATATTATATTTTGGAATGAAAAGCACTAAAAAAATTATATATTAGATATTTTTCATTTTAATTAAAAGTCTGCAATAATATAGCCTTATATTCCAAATATAAAAAAAAAGAAAAAAGAAATAAATAAAATTATTTAAAAAAATGAAATATTGAATATAGGAACTGTTTAGTACTTTACTGAACAATCTCTGCAAATTTGATATTTTTTTTTCTCATCTCAAACTTCATTATCTTTTTTAAAACTTTCTTATAAACTTATAAATTATCACAAATAACAAATCACCTTAAGCAAATACACACAATCTTTGCCAATCAATCTCGAGACATATTAATCATGCATACCAAAACAATACATCAAATATTATTTTTAAGGATGTGTATATTTAGAAAATTTCATTAAAAATGTTTCATTTAGAAAAAATGCCCTTAAAGAAATAAAGACTAATGAAAGAATTTCAAAATTATAAAATAACATTTTAAAATCAAATATAATAATTATTAAATTTAATTAATGAGATACTTTGTCACTAATTATAGTCATTTCACATATTTTATCACAATTTTATTTCATATTTTATTATTAACTTTTTTATTTTTTTCGCATATTTCACTGATTTATTAATGCGTCACAGAGTCTGAGTGTACAGCTTCAAAACCCCATATTTATCACAACCTTGACACATGTGTTAAGTGTGTCCCAACATATGCATGTGTCTCTAGGAAAATGTTCCAACATTCAAACCCACATGATTTATTATTAACATGATGTGAAATAAAGTGAAAAAGATAAAACATGTAAAAATGTGATAAAATATAAAAATTGCAAAACCAATGACAAAATGGGATAAAAGAAACTTCAACGATAAAATGAAAAAAAAAAATAATATATGAGAATTGAGTAGTAAAATGTAACATTTAGGTATATTTTTATTAACTAAAATACTATATGATATTAACACAGTTTTGAATAGGAAAATTAAAGAAAATGAAAAGTTTGATTTGGGTTTTGTCAAAAAATCACAGCCGACCCGTGTTTGAATAAAAATTGATGTGTCAAAGTCAGTTGCAGGTATATTGGATTGAGATGAGCCAATGCAATGACTCGGATCCTACGAAGACAACCTCAATCTCACTTCCCAGATACAACCTTCCAACATTTAACACGCAAGTTAACATAGGTAACCACACCTTTTTCTCTTATTTTTTTTATTTTTATATATATTTTTAGTACTTAGTACAACCGCGTGACGTTGCTCAAAATTGAATGTGATTGCAACCTTCGTCAGATTGCACCTATAAATATAACATCTATATAACTTTTCCAGACTCTCTGTTTTTCACGTATCTATTCATTGTTATACACACAGCTTCTCAACCATTCTTTTCATTTATATCTCATTTCTTGTTACCAAATCCCAGATTGATCAATATGGCTTCTAATGAAGGTAAATGATTCACCATTTTTTTTCTCCTGTTAAATTTTTTTGCTTTGTTATTTTCTCAGACTGAATTCATATTTGGGACCCAACACAGGTGCTGTTATCGTTATCATGGGTGTCAGTGGCGCCGGAAAGACGTAAGCTTTTTTTCACGTATTCTTATTATGGTGGTGTTTTCATATTCAGTTTTAATTTTTTTTAGATTATATTAATGTTTGTTGTTTTCATACATTTACACGAGAATCGCTGAACATTTTTTCTGGGTTTTCTAGTTTTTTTATAAATCTTTGAGAATAAGAATTCAATTGACATTAGAATGTGAAAGTCAGCATCAATCAAAAGGCTTAAAATGTTTGTTTACGTACACATAGAAAAGAGGATGATCATTGTTGAATATGGGGTTAACATTTTTTTTTTTCTGGTTATTTATTTGCAGAACAATAGGTCGGAGACTGGAGAAAGAGATGCAATATAAGTATCTTGATGCTGATGATTTTCACTCTGAATTAAACAAAGGTTTGTGTGTGTATGGTTATGCACAAGGCCTGATTCTATCTGTTTTCTTATTTCTTTTTTCTCATGTTTTGTTTTCATCTTATTTCTTCCAAAACAACAGAAAAAATGCGAATGGGAATCCCACTCACAGATGAGGACAGGATGCCGTGGCTTGAAACACTGCGTGATGTGATAAATGAGTACTTGGATAAGAAAAAGGGTCTGATTCTTGGTTGTTCTGCTTTGAAGAGTCAATATAGAGAAATGCTTAGATCAGGTTACCCTGCATATAAATGGGGGACTTATACAAGTCCTGTTAACTTCATTTTGTTGGATGCTCCTGCTGAAGTGCTGAGTGTTCGAGTTAATAGGAGAGCTGCAGAAGGAATGCATTATATGCCTGCATCACTTCTGCAATCTCAGTTAGATTTGCTTCAGATTGATGACTGCGAAGGAATTCTTAAAGTGGATGCTACTTTGACACCCCAAGCCATTGTCAACACCATTCTAGACATGCTCCAGTTTCAGGGCTGTTTCCATCATGATTGTATTGAGTTTCATTGATAAAATGAATCTCTAATAATTTCACTGTTTCAACTATAGTTTGTAGAAATAAAAGGAGGAATATGATTATGCCTGAAGAAAGGGGAAAGAGAATGGTTTAGAGCAGGACAACCTATAGAGAAAAAAAGGGCAAGCTGTATATATGATATTTTAACATTCTCTGGATTGGTTATGGAATATAAGAAAATTACTAGTTTAAACAGACCTTTGTTGTGCAACTGAATTTTTTTTCTTATTATCCTTTAATTAAACTTTAGTGATGTGGCGATTGCACAAACTTAAACACCAAATAATTTGAATTACAATTTGTTTTTGTATGATTTTTTTTTTTTTTTTCTCTTTTCTAAGAATGAATCGGATGTCATTGAATTTTAAGATTGGCCTGCACAGACTAGATAATAATTAATATTGAAATTTGGTGAGGAGTATCCTCCATGGTTGACATCTGGGAAGAAGAAGGCTGACTTAACTGATTTTTTCTGCTGCCGTATTGCCTGAGAATTTGGTATAGGAAAGAGTCCACATTAAGTGCAAGAGACTTACACTCATTATCTATATTGTACCTTAAATTATCTGCAACTTGTTTCAAAGGTGACACTAGTAAAACAGAGTTAGGCAGCCATTGTGATTCTCCACAGAAAGAAATCAACACTAAGTTCTGTTTTAGGCTTTGGAAAAAAAGAAAGATTCGCTAAAAGTGAAGGAAAAAATTGTTTGCAACTGGTTAAAAATGTTCAAATTATTGTATCTTCATTTTTTTTTTGTTTCATCTTCAAAGTATACAACTTGATCGGCAATGGGCCCTCAAATTGCAACTAGTCTACCTATTTTTCCCTGTTGTTTTCAATGAAAAAGGACATCAAGTTGCAGCCTGCATACTTTCACACAAGATTTTTCTGCATCACATTAGAATGGGTGGTTACTACAATTAATAAAACAAAACAAAACTGGCCTTTTGCCCCTATAGGTCAGATTAGCTTTAGCTTCAAAGAACACGCAGCACCATAATTATTCATGGAATCTTTTTAATATTGTCCTTTAACCTTTGTTTGCTTTGCTTTAACTCATTTACTGTTAGCAAGGGTGGAAAGGACATGAATTTGTGCTGAAAATATAGTGGACCCAGGGTACAAACTTTCTTCCTTGCTTTAATAAGAACTAAGAAAAACTGATTAGTTTACATACCTAATTCATTATGCTGTGAAAATAATAGATATTTTGAAGTATTATATATATATAATTGATTATGATTTTTTATTTAATAATATCAATAATAATAACAAAATTGTTAATAACAAATAAAATCATCTTACTTTTTACAAATTTTTACTCTTTTTTTAAATCATCTACACAATTTATTTTGCACACTACTTATTTTTCTTTTGTATTCCCTCTGTTTCTTTCCTTTAGTACTCTAAATTTCTTTCGCACCATCCAAATAAACTATGCATCAGTGCCTTTTTTTGGCTCCTCTGTACTTTTCATGACCTAAAAACCATGCAATCTGCTGTCAAAGCTATCTATGCTGATTGCCAATTTTTTCTCAAAAGATGACTCATCTCCTCGTGTCCACTCCTTTGAGAATTAATTATATAGACAATTGTATTTTCAGCAAAACAAAGCATCAACGTCATCACAGAAAAAAATGAATAAAATAATTTAGCAACTCATAAAACACTATCTCAACAGGAATTGTAAACCACCACTGAACAGTTAGATTTCAATAGATGTTTTGGCATTGCGTGCGGGCTCCTCGGCAGCACTGGTCCTCTTTCAGGGGAGGGCAGAAGTGAAGAACATACATTTCCTTTTGTCTCGGCAGCAAAGCCTTATTTTTTTGCCTTGGCAAATCTGAGGCAACGGTATTTTTCACCACTTACAGTAATTTCAAGAGCTCCATCTTGGTTATCTTGATTTGACGCAGTTCCCATCAAAACACTTTTCTCTTTCTCCAGATTGTCTCTCTCCATCTTCAGCCTTGCTTCTTGACGGGCAATCTCAGCCTGGAACATTAAAAAATTGAGGACAACGAGGATGTCTGATCTTTTGTTCCTTAATAGCAGGGTCATAAATGGATATTTGTTTGGTAAACCAAAATATTGTTAGAATATTCGGTCAAGTTCAATATTTTTTATTTCATATTCCCAAATGCAACAATATTTATGCTTCACGAATAATGTAGCACACATGTTCACAAAACGTAAAATAGGTCACGAATGATATAGCACACATCTTCACGAAACATAAAGTCGGTCCCAGGAACGTGTGTGAAACATGTTATCAGTCATTAAGAAAAACATAAAAAGAAGTGTAGTGTAAGAGTAGAAATGCCAGAAAATATAACCCTCTAGTCTAAGGAAGAAACATTTTGCAGAGAGGCTTCTCTGGTGACATCCGCCGAATTGATTGCAAGAACAATGATCACTAAAATTTCACCTAGATTTTAGAGACTTGTTGAAGATTCCACATCAAATAGAAATAAAATAAAATTATATTATATAAGTGGAGTGCAAACCCATTTTCGGAGATTGAGTTAAGGCATAAACCTATTTTCTAAGATAATACCAGAGCTTATCCATGTCAAGTTGATTGAAGCCGTTGTGCCACATGCTATCAGGCTCTTATTGGACTATCCAAAAATACCTAATTCCACACTCAGAAATACTCATTTCTTGAGGTGAAAGGCTATGTCAAGAATCTTACATCGACTAAAAATAAGATTAAATTAAAATATATCAGTGAGGTGCAAAACTCACCTCACAAGCCAGTTTCATGAGGTAGGTAGGCATAAATCCACTTCCTAAGAAGACTAATTAAGTCACTCCTTCCTTAATCCTTATTTGCATTTTTTATACTATATATTTATTCTGCTTCTTGCAACCATGAAACAAAAGTTTTAGTTATATTTGTTATCTCTAGCTTAAAATTTCAGGGAATTTGTTTATATCTAGATTTGTTCCAAAATATTAGTTGAGCCATAACTCCTATCAAGGGGCTTGTCATGTGTTAAACACTCAGAAATTTGGGGGTTGAAAAGCTTCATTTAATCAGATTGTGATACATAAAGAATCATTTGTCCGTAAAATGCTTGTGATTAAAAGCCACTTTGCTTTCTTTCTTCAGTTTCAGAAGCATTTGACTAAAATTCATCAATATCAATATATCTAGTACAAAATACTCAAATTAATCAACCTCATATTGGGATAGTTAAAAAATCACTTTCAAGTGCCTAAAGGCCAGTTTGCTTCCTTTCTTCAATTTCAGAAACAGTTCACTAAAATTGATTCAATGTCAATATATCACCAACTTCAAATTAATCTACTGCATTTCACTTTGTCAATTTTTCACCAAAAGAAGAGATGAGATAGATATTCACCAGTGTACGGAAAGCTCAATATGCAAAAAATTAGGAAAATAAAATGAAAAGCTACATCGGGACAAGATGTAGGTCGTATGTCACGTAATAGGATTCCTGTCAAAAGTCAAGTGAAATTGGCATTGCAACATTGCTATCACAGATCTTGCACCAAAATACCAGAGGAGTCTAGCAGAAAATTTAGGAAAGGGTACAAATACTCATAAACAACCTAAGAGTGACTTGTTTAAAAGTTGTTTAGTTTAAGACGAATTGAGAACTACCTAGTAATTTAAGCTATAATTCATGCACAGCCATTTCCATGCTCAGTACAAGTGTAGAACGCAGTTAACATTCCCATTCTGTTTATTTTAGACAAATTGAGAACTACCTACCTAGTAATTTAAGCCATAATTCATGCGCATCCATTTCCATGCTCAGCTGATAAAAGGAATATAATCAGAGTTTTACCAATAAAACTTAACTAGGAACAACAGTATTCTCTCACTTCATCTGTTCAACCATAAACAGTATTTTACAATTATTAGCATCTTTAATTGATTATTGTGAAAAGTACTACTTGAGTCTTACAGCAAGTATAACTAATAATTTGGGTTCAACTTTCTCAGACGTGTGCAGAAAAAAGACAATTATTAAGTAAAAATCATCAGAAGCATAGCTATGAGGAGTGTCCCAGTGACACAGGTTAAGCTGTAGGACACATACCATGGGTTCAAACCCTGTAATGCAGTTCATCCCCTTCCCATGCCCCCATGGACTTCCTCCAATGCACACCTCTGTGGTCAGTCCTCACTTGAACCAAAAATAAAAGCTAAGGGGAGAAAGTCTATAGCACTTTATTATTATGCTTTGCTATTTGCTTTATTATTATGTTAAAATGTTAAATTATTGATGTGTTAAAAGAGCATTTTGTTATTAGGTCTTTTCAGTATTATCTTTTGGAAGAACATAATGTTCAACTTTACAGGTCAAGATTGTTGCATTCAGTTGACTCACGTTCCAAAGCTTCAGTTACTGAGAAGTAAGAAATTGTATCTTTGAAATGAACGTGTGTTTGAGACCTTTACAGTACATAGCCTCTCAAACATCACAACCTTTATTACAACAGCAATAGTCTTATCCCACAAAGAGAGAGCACATTAAACTAAGAAAAAATAAAAAAGATTAAAAATTTGAGAGAAATGGGTACTCAGTAGATACCTCACGACGAGAAAGATCAGCCTTCCAAGCAGCTTCACGTTCCGCAACCTCACGTTCACGCTCTTCAATGTAACTTTGCATCTCTCTATCCTTCATGATCCTATCTTGAATATCAGCATCCAAAGCTTCCTGCAACTCCTGAACAAACTTATCCACCACTGTCTTTATTCGGAGAGACATCTTGTGTTAAAACCCCAACCTGAAAAGCAAATCCTAAATAATCTTACTATATCCAATTCATCACTTCCATAAATGGAATTCGCTTACACATTGGTTTAGCTCATTTTTCAAAGTTTTTTTTAGCTCCGTGAGAAAGTAAAAACCCACATAACAATCATGTCCTTAAAATTAATCCAAACTTAACAAAAGGTTTGCATAGAATTTTTATTGCACTGAATTTCAAATTTAGGCTTTCGAATGAAGACTCCGAATGAAAACGCAGTTTCATATCATGTAAAAAATCAAAATTCATAAAGAACACGCAGCAGAAATATAAAAAAGAAACACATGTTATGCATCTCTCAAGGTTCTACAATGTTCTTCAAAAGAAATAACCTACTAACTTTTCCTAAACAGAATATTTTACAGAAAAAACAAATCAAAATTCATAAAGAACAAGCAGCAGAAATATATATATAAGAAAAAAAAAACACATGTTATGCATCTCTCAAGGTTCTACAATGTTCTTTAAAAGAATTAACCTACTAACTTTTCATCAACAGAAAATTTTACATAAAAAACAAAACAAACCGTAAACAATGTTGTGTACAACAAACACACCTCTTTGTTGTTTTATTCCTTGGAACCCTTTTATTGTGCGAAAATCGCAACGAAATTTGGAGTTTCTGAAATTCAGTTGGTTCAAATTAAGCGTTCAAGAAGTGATTGTGAAAGTATAGTTAATCGAAAAGAGTTAGAATTTAGAAGACGTACCTCAACGACGTCGTCTTTGGAGATGATATTGATATATTATTCTCTTACTTAAGTCTGACATAAGCTCCTTGAGTTTCGTTTTCTGTTACGACTGTGAAGTTTCAATTCAGCACTGTGAGATGAAACCACACGCGAGAGGAGAAGGAATGCGTGAACCAAGTTGAAAACATATTTTGGGTTGAATAATGAGGAGAAGGACTTTCCTTGGGCCCATGCTAGGCCCCACTTTTGGTTCTTTAATTTCGGCCCACACATTTTTATTTGCCGTTTTTTTTCTCGATTATTATTTTAGCTAATTGCGCTATTTTTCAAAATGGGTATAATCATATAATTGAATAGAAACTACCATAATTAATAGCTTTAACGTGGATAATTTAACTTTCGTTCACTTAATGAACTAAGATTTAGTACTAGATTAGGTTACTTTATAAAGTTTATTTTAGTTAAGATTAATTTCGAAGTGATATATGGTTTTATATTTGAATTAGTTTGAAATCAATTTAACAGTAAATTATAATATAAATTTTTTATACAATAAAAAAGTCATTTAAAGTTTTTTTGAGTCAAAATCAATTGTAAACTTAAAATATTTCACTATAGAAATAAAATTAAATTTGTGATCTTTTTTACTCTTGATTTCCAGAAGAGTCCTTGAGAAGTATTTTGGATCGGCTATCAAATTAATCATCAATATAGGATTTAGTACGCTTAAAACTCTGTCTCTCTCCAAGACGTACAACATGTTTGTTTTTTCAGGTGAAACAACCTAAACTCTAGATCAAGTCAATTAACTAAAATACAAATGTTGAGTTTAAATTGTTATAATTGATTTATAAATTTGCACTATTATTCAATAACCAAAACTTAACTTTTACCTTACGAGTGGACTATGCCATTAGGTTATTAGTAACATTTAAATGAAATCTTGATAATTGATATTTTAATACAATTTTAAATAATTATATTTATTTTTATATTAATTTTAATTTTACTAACATGTCAACAAAAAGGGAAATTGAATATGAAATGTAAAGTAAACAGTTTGTGGAGGAGTTATTGGAATGATGAGTTCTAAAAAGGTTCACTCAAGTTTCAAATAAATATCAAAGTAAGATCTATTTTTTGAGATTCAAATTAATAATATATGTAACATATACATAGCTTTAATGTGAAAGGATGACAAAGTATTGAGTTATGAGATAATGCTTTATGAGATCTTTTAAATATGGGTTGGTATACTTGTCTTCTAAACTTGAAATTCGAAATAAGTTATGTTTACTAAGTAGATGATTTGATTGATTCTTACTATTTCATAATATTTTTTTAGCTTAAATTTCTATATGACGAATTATTTTTGGGTTAGAGTTTGAAGGGTAACTCACGAAAATGGAGCAATTTTATTTGCTAATTAGAAAAAGGGTGCAAAATTTTTATTTATTTTTACACAATTGGATAAGTCATATGACAGTGTAGCAATATTAAATAAAGAATTTGTATGGCAAGCTGACTATTTCAACTGCATTGCATTAATCATGAGACAAGGTGGTCAATTTAATTACAATAATTAAAGTTGTCTAACAGTTATATGACTTAAAAGGAAATCCCATTAGCTAAGGTTGTGTAACTTATGTACGACTCTGTATATTCTTTTATAATTAAAGTTGTGTCACGTAGGCACGACTTGCATGCATTTTTTGTTAACTAAGGTCGTATTCACGTGGGACGATTTTTTTTTTAATTTTACAACCACGATCGCTTTAACATCGCACGACTTGTGTGTGATTTTGGGTACCCAAGGTCGTGTAAATGTTGCACGACTTCTGTTTAACTTTAATTAAAATATGTGCTTGTGGCACGAATAGAACACTACAATATTATGTGTGCGTATTGCACGAATAGAACAGTCACACTTCTACAGTGAAGAGTTGGCTAAAAAAAAGAGTTGTCTCAAAAAATAGTAAATGATAATAGTAAATTTATTTCATAATTTTATGTTTTCAAATGTAATAAATAAAATATTGGATAAGGAAATGAAAATGAAAAATATATTATTAAATTGCAGAAAATTTTTACAAATGACCTTAATTTATTGTCGATGTGGGCAATTACTCCTATTGTGTCCTTCATTCCTATAATAAGAACACTTTTTTGGTTTGTTGATTGGTTCATCCATTTCATTATGGATACGTGTAGTTGTTGGTCTTCCAGATGTTTACGTCTCATATGAGGATCTAGAATGAAATTTGGTCCATTATAAGTAGACCAGTATTCCTCATTCTGTAGTGGATGAAAAGACATCTGATAAGCCTGGTAAATATTCTGGAGACTATAAACTGGATCGATAAACATCAATAAATTGAAGTGACAATAGGAGCAAACTGCAACGACATGAGGACAAGGTAGTCAGAGATCTTGAAACTCCCCACAGTCACCCCACCATTCATTCAATCTCACTTTAAAGGACATATGTCGGCGTCAAAGATGGAGAGAAGCGATCTCCTGAATATCAAATTCTGTATTGTCTTGATTAAATCTCTGGACATGACACATGACAAATTTTTGTTGATTTTTCCTCAGTGAAGCAGTAATATCTTCAGGGAATTGATGACCACCTGTTATCGTAGATGTTACCTCAGTACCTCGCTCAACAAACCATGAATTCGTTCTTTAAAAGGTTGTTTTAACAAGAGCCCAAATGGGTAAGGATCGTGCTCCCTTCAAGATAGAATGCATGTATTCAGCCAGATTAGTTGTCATATGGCCATATCGTTTACCTCTGTCATAGGCCTGAGTCCACTTTTCTAGTGATATGCGATCTATCCACGAAGTTGCTTGACAGAACTCTGCTCACAATGCACATAACTTGGCTTGAAGTCTGGGTTGTTTCATCTCATAACCTGACATATAATTCGATACTTAAATTACAAAAATCAATAAACTTAGGTAATACATGTATAAAAAAGAAGTCAAGAGATATACATACCCACGTTAATTAGTTGTCTTTTAAGCTCTGCAATTTAAAATTCTTATTGAAGTTTAATGCAATGTGGCAGATGCAAAACACTGATTGCAACTCATGTGCTTCCCAAGCAACCTTTGGAGATTACAATGCTGATAGTATGGTTGAGCCTCTGTTAATTATGAGGCAGATATTTGGTTGGGGTGTGACATGTGTACGCAATAACTGAAAGAACCATATCATGGCCTCCTTTGTTTCACCTTCAACAATTGCGAAAGCTAATGGAAATATGTTGCGGTTCCCATCTAAACTAATTGCGATTAACAAAGTTCCATGATATTTTCCAGTTAAAAAGGTTCCATCAACTTGGACAATGGGCTTGCAATAATTAAACCCGTCAATACAAGGTTTAAGAGCCCGAAAGACACACTCTAATATGTGACAGGAGTTGTCCTCTAGACCGTCAACAACAACCGGTCAAGTGACATACTGTACAATTGTTCCCAGAAGACTTTCTTGTAAAGCTTGAAACCATCTAGGAAGATAATTATACTAGTCTTCCCAATCGCCGAATTCTATAGCAAGGGCCTTTTGCTTTGCTATCCATGCTTTTCTGTACGTGACATTATAATCATACCGGTTTTTGATTTCTGTAATCAAACTTTTCACTAGGATTGAGGAATTTGTCCTTACGGAATTGACCATGATTGATGCAATTTGTTGTGAATCGAGGTTGACGTGATCTTGTGACAATACAGTTGAGATACAAGTGTGAGGTGCTTCAATTCTTTTGATCTCATATTGGTCTCTAATTTTAGAGTAAGATGTTCAAAGTCGCCATTGACAACTATTGTTATAGTGAATGCATCTAACGAAATATCTGTTTGTCTTTGATTTGACAGCCACGAATCTGTACCTTTGCTGAATGTGGAATTGTTTGATTGCAAATACTGTTGAGTCTTTGGAATTGAAACACATATGCTCCTCATGCTCATATTTCATATTCGTTGTTGTTGTGGTATTGGACTGATATGGATGAATCGTGTTTGCAGGCACATCATCTTCCATGTTCATGACATTAGGATCTTCATATTCTAAATTGGAATCAATTATCATATCTCGGATAATTTGTTCTTCCTTAGATATTGTAGAACTTCCAGCATTGTGAAAATGATCCATAAAATTTGTGATTGAGAAAGTATTTCAATAAAGATACTTTGATATGGAATGGAGAGGAATAAAATGTTATCTAAAGTGATTTAAACAAGCACTATAGTGAAGTGAACAAACACTATGATTTCGTTGATGCATTTATGTATGGTATAAATTTAGGGTACGGAAAAAATAAAAAAAAAATAAATTATATAGAAGTCGTGCCACGTGGACACAACTCCTTTGCCCATAATTGCATTGAAGTTGTTTGACGTGGACACGACTTTTAAGAAACCCATTTCACCCCTTTTTTCTTCATGCAGTTGCGGGTCCTTGGCTCCTATTCACAGTGTCACTTAATTTGGAATCTTATGCATGCTTTTTGCAGGTTAATTGTTCACATTAGATTGTGTAGTAGAATGCTAGGCTAAATCTCACGCGTGCTTTTGCAGGTTAATTGTTCAAAAGTTTTTGGCATTGGATTATGGAGTAGACTATTAGGCAGTGGCAACAACATGATTGTGAATAGTAAGAGTAGTCAATTATGAATCCAGGTACACGTATTTCACTGATGCATTTTGGCTTCATTGATGTATTATTCGAATTCAAAGTTCAGTGCATGTTTTTCAATTAAATTTAAAACAAAGCTTTTTTTATTTATTTAAATCACTCAAGAGAGTCTCTTTCACTTCACATTTCTATTCACAGTTCCATCACTTCATCCTTTTCATTCACGGTTTCAGCATTCTAAGGTTCCAGTGCACTGGACATCTCTTAGCCGTTCTTGAGAGCATCTTGACCAGTTCAGTTCTTTAGAGCATCTGAACTTCTTCAAAGCATTTGAACTTTTTCAGAGCATCTGAATTAGTTTAGTTCTTTAGAGCATCTGCACCATGTCAAAGTACATCTAATATTTATCATCTTTAAGATAAGGTTCAAATTGGTTTAAATTTTTCATTGAATGTATCTGTATAGTACATCTAATATTTATCATCTTTACTGTGAATGTCATTATAGTTGTGTTGAATCTGTGGAGAGTGTGGAACCTTGATGTGGAGAATATGTTGCATAGCTGTTCCCAAAGTTGTATTTTCCACTCTCTCGTGTTTGTCCATAATTAATTTAAAAAATTATTAATCATAAATGATAGTATTTATTACAGGATCTTAAACAGACCCAAAATTAAAAGGTTAAAAGTCTTCTCAAATGCATCGCTCTTTCATTTTTTGTTTAAATATATTTAATTTTTTATTTGAATAATTTGTTATATTATATTTGAAAACTTGTTGGGATTAAAAGAAGTAAAGAATGAACTTGTTGGGAAGAGTTACATGGAGTCTGGAGTGAGTTGTTGCTTGGGTTCATGATGGTAAACATAGTGATGCAGATTGTGTTTGTTGAAGTAAGAACCTTGTTGTTTGTGAGAGTGAGAGTGTAATGGGTGATGACGATGAAACATGTGAGAGTGAGAGTGTAATTGGTGATGACGATGAAACGTGGATGTGCCTTTTTGCTCCATCTTTCTTTCACGTTATTGGTCTTTTTTTTCCATCAAATTAAAAACTACTTTTTTTTTTATATTGATGACAATCTTGAAAGAAGTAAATAATGAATTTTAATTTAACAATTTTAATTTAATATAAACATTATTTTAAAAAAAGTATTTTTAAAATTTATTATTAAGTGATTATATTTTTAAGAAATTATCAAACAACTTTGTTGATAATATTTTCATAAATATTGTTTTCTTTTTATTTTTTTTCTATTCCTACATTTCAAAAAATAAAATGTATGCATACATTTCAAAATTCTATTGATGTTAATTAAAATGAACTAACTACTTTTTGTTTTTTAATATAATATATTTAAAAGAAGCAATAAATGAATAAGTAAAAGCACTGCCGTTACCAACATATGTTAATTTTATTAATTTAGAATTCAATTAATTGATTTCAATTTAATTTGTATTTAATAAATTTGTCATTTAATGAGATATTTTTTTAATTAATTTCATTAATCATTTAATCCAAATGGACCACAATATACTAATTAGGTCAAAGCTCCAACTAAAATCCTCTTTAATGTAGGCACCCTTCTTTAATATATGCATTCCTATTTAATGTTTGCTCCTCCTCTTTAATGCATGCAACTCCTGTTAATACTTGCACTCCTCTTTAATGTTTGCACCATGCACTCCTTTTTTAACGAATGCAACCTCTCTTTAATATTTGCACCCCCTCTTTAATGTTTGCATCCCAATTTAATGTTTATACCCCTTCTTTACTACTTGCACCCTTCTTTAATGTATGTTTGGACCCATTTTTACTACTTGCACTCCCTTTTTAATCTATACACCCCTTTGACTAGTTGCTCTCATCTTGAGGTTTTTATAGCAATGACATATAATCAATGTCTTGCAGTTGACATGTCTCTATTGCGCCTTCAACAAAAACACGTTACGAAAAACAATTTGGGAGGGTAATGAAAGATTACTTCGCCGTCGATGACATGCAATTTATTGCATGAAGCACAATGATAGACTCGATGATTGTGTAAAAAACTTAATTCATCATGTTGGATTCAGGCAGTTCCTAACATTAACCCATATCGAGATTAATCATCACTTGATCACTACCTTAGTTGAGAGGTGGAGAACTGAAACACACACATTTCATCTACCACTTGGAGAGGCAACAATCAAATTGGAAGATGTGGTTGTCCAACTCAATCTTCCTATCGATGGAGAACCAATAACTGGTATCAATAGCGGTAACCTTGTTCCCTTATGCAACCACCTTTTAGGTTCTATGCCACCTGAAACAGAATACAAGGGAAATAACATAAAATTATATTGGCTTAACAATGAATTTCAAGACCTTCCACATGATGCTGACGATGTTATGGTAGCACAACATGCACGGGCCCACATCTTGACGTTAATCGAAAGTTTATTAATGTCGGATACATCAGGGAGCAGAGTCCATCTGATGTATCTTTTACTTCTGAGTGACCTAGATAACGTTTCAAATTACAGTTTGGGGTCAGATGTTTTGGCATGTCACTATCGTGCTCTTGACCATGGAGTCGATTTTAATCAGGAGAATATCGGTGGATGCACGCTACTTCTCCAATGTTGGGTATGGGACCACATCACATGCCTTTCTCCTCCAGTTCAGAGACTTAGTGATGTTGCTAATGGCCTTGGTCTTCCGTTAGTGAAAAGGTAATATAAATTATGTTTATGCATGATTTACAAAATTAATCAATTTACATTCTTTATGAATAACATTTTTTTTCATTAAAGGTGGTCTTCCGTGGTGCAACACAAAATTAATACATCCATCACTACGGTTCCTCAGTTACGAAAACCATTGGATCAACTCCAACCAAAAGAGGTTTTTTCTTTCAACTAGCCATACTTTTATTATACATTTTGCCATAATATACTATTTAGTATGCCATCTATTATTACAATTCTTGTGGACTTCGTATCGTCGCAATGAAATAAGTCATCTAATAACTATGCAAATTTCTCCTATGAGCCAGGCCGTAGTTCCTCTTATATGTTTTGCAATAGTGGAACTACATCAAGTTGATCGAGTGTAAGACAATTTGGGTTTCGTCAAAATATTCCAAACGACCCCTTACATCTCAATCAACTGCATAAGGAGGACATGAGGGGTAGAACTGGTCAATATTGGCCAAAGTATCACGCAACATGGATACAAATGTGGAATGACTCCATAACTATGTAATTCAAGGCATTCCATTCATCGAAAATGGCCACTTGCATGATAATACCCCTTACATGCAATGTATATCAAACATACTATCCGATACATTACGCCACCTCAACCTTATTCTGACGATGATGTAAGTTTATTTTTCATTTGTTATATATTATTGTTTTTTCATTAACTATAAACTAACACATTGTTTTTTATTAGTATGACACACTAGTAGAGCCTCAACAACCACACCGCCACAACTTTTACTTGGGTTCTTCTTCCAATGTTGATCCACACCGTCACAACTTCCATTTTGGGTCTTCTTCTAGTACTCAACAACATGGTTTTGGTCAACCAACTGACATGTTCGGATATATGGTCTATCACCAAAATATGTCATCACAACTTCCATTCTAGGTCCCCACCACTTTCACCGCTTTTGCATCGCAATAAAATTTGCTTTCTGTAGCATCAAACATGTTTGGGACTTCCACCATGACACCACCATCAATATTCCATGGATTATCACCCATGCATTATTATCGACTGACCATGCCTCCTGAAGGGTTTGATAATCCATCTCACGATAATCTACCACCACCACCTCCTCTAACCGAACCTGAGCCAGAGCTACAACGACCTCGAAGGTAGAAAAGAAGACTCCCTATGTGGCATATCTTCACATAGATAGTTCTTTTTTTTTTTTTTTATTTGTGTAACCAAAACATCATATTTATGTAAATTATTTATTTTGTTTATTCTATATTTATCACACTTTAAACTAAATTACATTTACTTCATAATCACATTCCAATTTCTTAATTTTAAATATAAATTTAATATACACAAAATTTAATATATAAAATCAATATAATTTTTTATATCAACTATTTTTATTATTTACTGAAACATTTTGTTATTTAATTTTTTTTTCTAAAATTTATCACTTTAACTTTCCTTCAAACACATTTTAATATTTCTATTTTCTATTTTACATTTTTTCTTCTTTCAAAATTTTAACTACTTTATTATCATTTTACAATATAACAACACTTTCTACACATTTCACATCCTATTAACATATATCAAATTAATATATAATAATAAATTAAAAAAAATAATTTCTAACTAATATAATATTTAAACTTAATTGATATAATATTATAACAGACTTTTAAAGTTTAAAATTCTAAATATTGAAAAAATTAATAATAAATTAAAAATTTAAGTTTGAAATAATATAATATTATAACAGACTTTTAAAATTTAAAAATTTAATTATTGAAAAATTTCAAAAAAATCACATCATCTTCAAATTTAAAATATTTCAATTTAAAAAATTAAAAACTTATCATGAATTTAAGGATATTATTTCCCACTATCTTTTATATTACCAATTTATTTTATGGAATGACCAATCACTTATCAAGCAATCTATGATGTTATTATTAGATGACAAGGAATCCTTCAATTCTTTAAACTAATTTTTATTCCTGATTTGTCTAATTTTTACATTCATTCACGTTTTCTTATCGCAATGTTACATTGTTGTAATGGTACAAAACTTTCGCATAAAGAAAACCTAGTGCAGAAAAATTTAAAAGATTTATTCAAATTGAGATCGTATAACATTTTAAATATTTCGTTCATGTATAATTAACTGAAATTATGCGTATGCCACACGATCTTACATATTTTTTTTTTAAATAAAAATAGAGTTATATAGATACGACTTTGAAATAATTAATGACCTTAAACCTCCTCTGTTTTAAGAAATTATATCCTTGCATCACGACTTGCTTATTTCAGTAAAAAAATTACCTATTTACATAATTTTAGAAAAGAATTGCACCCTTTTAGTGTTTCTTTTAGAGTTTGAATGTAAGTTATAATCTAGATTGAATAGCTCTGATCTTTACTTTTGAATTTCAAGGTATTTAAAAGTAACTTTAAAGATAAGGATGTTATTGAAGATATAAAGGTAAATTAACAGATACAATGTTGGAAACCAAGGAAAAAGGAAAACGCCATTGGAAGACTTTTGTGGTTCCACCACCAAGTGTTGGAGAACTTTTTTGCCTAAGAAGAATGCTAACAGTTGTGAAAGGGCCTATATTATAAACAAATATCAGAATTATGGAAAACACAATAAATCCCACATTTAGAGCAGCTTGCTTGGCTTCAGGATGTTTAGCAGATGACATAGAATATGTATAAGCTAGTAAGGAAGTCAATCATTGGGGTTTTATATACTATCTAAGAAAACTACTTGTAATTATGCTTTTGTGTAATAGTGTCAATAAATGAAATGAACTATGGAACAATACCAGTGGCTTTCGGATGAAATCTTATATAATGAAAGATCATGTACAATACATTCACATTGTATAATATTCAATTTGCATACCTACAATTTTAATGCAAAATTCCATTTAAATGTTGACTACTTGAAGGATTTAACATTGCTGAAGATAGAAAAGCTGCTACATATTAACATAAAAGGCTTAAGGGACTATCCATCTATGCCTGGGTTTGTTATAACTTACTTGGGAACTAGGTTCATATATGCAAAACTCAATTATAACATGATTGATAAACATAGTCTATTCCAATCAAACTTCAATTCAATTATAAGTAAATGTAAAAAACATACATATTTTATTTTTATTCCCAAATGCACATGTCTTAAAATAATGTGGTCTCATACCATTTAATATTTACAATTTACAAATAAAAAAAAATCACAAAATAATCCAGGTTGTCAACAATAATGAGAGATGTATGTCAATAATGAGGGATGTATGTTCTTGGCAATTGCTTCGTGCAGATACAATTTTCTTTCTACACTTAATAAATTTTTAACATTCTAACAATATTTTTATTATTTTTATTTTAAAATTTATTTATTAAATAATGTTTTTCTTCTCTCTCCCACGTATTGAGTCTTGAGTTACGTTTCTCTTTCTCTCTACGTATATTAACAAATTTTTTTAATAAATAATAAAAAACAACTTTATCGATATTAAGAAAAATGTATGTATTTTTTTCAACAAATATTGAATTTGTTATCACAAAACTAAATATTTAAAAACAATATATTTAATTGAATTTTAAAATTAATTATAAATATCTTAACAACAAAATATCTTATTTTAACAAACTAATAAAAAATAAAATAAACTATTATCTACATTTATTGTGTAGAAACTAATTACCAATGTAGAAACTAATTACCAAACATCATTTTTATTAGTGTTAAGAAAAATAAAAATATATCATATATTTTAAAAGTACTACATATATGATAGAGATATTTTTATACTTGGAAAAGAGAAAAAAATTATTTAATAAATAAATTTTAAAATATAAAGACATTATTGACATATTTAAAATTTATTAAATACAGAAAATAATTTGTATCCTACCGGAAGTAACTGTCTATGTTTATATGGTCATAGTGGGACAAAGAAGATGTTTATATGAAAAACACTAACATTAGCTTTACAATCCTATAGTAAAATTTTACTTATAGTAGCATCAATTGTGATGGTGTCTCTTTTATTACTAGAAGGAAGGACAACACTTTTCAAATTTAACACATTAGTCTGGACATTGGAAAATTCAATTTGTAACATTTTATAAAGATGTAAAGTTTTAGAGCTAGTAAAACAAGCTTAACTAATTATTTGGATTGAAGCACCAATGACATATAAATTTTGTTTTGAAACATTAGAATAAACATTGAATGACATGAAAAATGCTAGCTTGACACCGTTCACTTTACTCTTATTTAACATTACATTTTATTAATAAAATATTATATATAAATAAAATAATAATATATATTAATATTAAATGGTATCAAAGATAAATAATGGTGTCAAAAATAAATAGTGGTATCAAAATATTATCATTCCCTATAGAAATAGTGAGGTATTAACTTTGAAAAAAAAAAAAAGCATGTGTTTGTTACAAGATAAATTATGTATCAACAATGTCTACGAAATTCAATACTTCTTAGACTGTATTAATTGTTAATATTGGAGATGGTAAACTAACTGAACCCAATAACAGTTTAGTAGATATTCAAATTCCACCAAAATTTTTTATATCATATTTTAATGATCCTATCCAAGCTACAGTCTGAAGCACATATCCAACATTAATTGAAAACTGCCAATGTGAATAGTTTTTGCAAAGTAGAGCAATATTAGCTAGTAGAATAGAAATAGTGGAAGAAATCAATGAATACATGTTATCCTTAATTCCAGGTAAATTTTAGTACAATGTTAATCTAACATATGCAATTATATTAAATATTAAATGATATTAATACCACGAATTGTTGTGAGAGAAGAAAAAGAATATCTCCTCAAAAATAGCGTTGACAATTCTAAAATAATGGTAGATGATGCATATTACTGAATTACTCAAGAATTTCAAACCATAAAGTTAAATTAAAGATTGGGGCACCAATCATGCTTTTTAAGAAACATGGATCAACATAAAGTTTCTGTAACAAAAGTAGATTCAAAGTAAGAAAGATATCAAATCATGTTATTGATGCAAAGATTATTATTATAAGAAACAAATACGAAAATGAGATTTACTTACCGCGAATGTGTATGTTAGCATCATACTCTCCATGTCATTCAAGCTAATTAGAAGTTGGTTTTGTTGGGAGAATCCGAGGAACAAATCTCTCTCCTTAAGTGAGAGTCTCTTTTACATTGGTATACCGAGGAGATCTCACAAGAATAAGAATTGAGTCAAACAACATATAAGGGAATATACCACATTCAACTCAAAACTTTAAGACATTGGATTTGTAGATCTTCTTTCTTATATGTTGCTCAACTTTCTCATTTCTATTCAATGTGAGACTTAGACTCATACTTGGATACCTAATAAGTTTTCCATCATATTATATTATGACATTACAATAAACAAATTTTAAACACAATTATTACTTTCAGTGAGATCGTACTTATCAACTCCAATTTTTAACCATGTGACATTTCTAAAATTCATAACAAATCTAAATTAAATATATTAATCTATGACCATAAAAAAAACTTTTGAGTTCTATATCCAATTGTTTTCAAATAACTTTTTTCAAAATATATACACTCTAGACACCACATGAGGATTTTAAATTTATTATAATTTTTATGTATAGATTCACATCCTTGACAATTTTCAAAATTTAGTGTTGTATTCAAGTGATGGTCAAAGATATTCTTATATCATTGTTATATCATTGTTGGGTTCGAATCCAATCTCAACAATATGTTTCTACTTTTCGGTGTTTTCTATGCATACAATTATTCAAATCCCTTTTGTTTTAATTTTATTTCTAGAATCTATATATA
>Ga0209489_100166_pt1 | contig 101508 bp, 39 predicted proteins | sample SiratrowhiteBW_FD_187527 | JGI IMG/M metagenome (GOLD analysis project Ga0209489, IMG submission 187527) | Root nodule microbial communities of legume samples collected from California, USA - Siratro white BW (SPAdes) (version 2) | ecosystem: Host-associated > Plants > Roots > Nodule | place... | reverse complement strand
AAAAAAACAAAAAAAAAAAAAAAAAAAAAAACTGAAATCGTACCACGATAATATGACTTGAGAAAAAAAATAAAACTGAAAACACTATTTCAATAAAAAACAAAATTTTACTGAAGTCGTGAAGATGTATTAACGTAATACGATTTCTTTCTTTAAAGTTGTACTTTATGACATAACACGAGTTATTTATTTTGAAAAAGATTTTATCTTGTTTCCAATAAATTGAAAAAAAAAAAAAAAACATCTCTTTTATGCTTTTGCCCATATAGTGCAAAAAATTTAGTTTGTTTCTATGTGATTAACTTGAAAACCAAAATTAACTTGCTAATCTATGCTTACATGTCCAACATCTCCAATAATGCAAAGGAAGGACCCTGATTTGGGAGGCACTGCCTTAAATGTGCCAGAATCATCCAACAGCTCAAGACCACTAACAGTTTCATCATCTTGAAGAAGAGTGATAAATCCTGTGTCTGAGTGCAACTGTGCTCCCATTTGACCTATATTTTCTGGGGTGAAACTATATTTAATAGTTCTTAAGATGAATGGCCAGTCCTTGAAATCAACACCCACTATACCCAAAGACTTGGCCATCTTTTGTGATATAGCTGATGCCAACTCATTAATTGCTTGCCCATATGTCTTTACTATTTCCCTGTGATGTAAACAAAAGATCTAGCTTATTTAAATTGAAATAATGCAGATCTCAGTGGTAAATACTACCCCAATTATGATGATACTTCTACAAATAAGAACATATAGCTCTAATTAATAACTATTTTTTGTCATTGATATTTATAAATAGTTAAACAAATTAAAAGGATTGAATATGAGTTATAAGTGTGAGAAACAAAGACAACCACATGTGCGTTTGCTATGTGGAAGCCCGAGAAAATGACATCACTGCAAACATTTTATTATTGGAAAAATATCTGACCCCACGATCCATAAATTATTTCTGTGTTACAACGTTTTTTAATAAAATATTATGTTATAATAAAATAATATTATTTCAATTGTAAAGTGAATATAGATGAAAAGAGAGTGTCAATCTATATTCAAATCATATTGATGTAATACACCTAAATTTCAACTACCTTTACAAATAAAATATCATAATTTAATAAAATAATGTTACTTTTAATTGTTAGGTGAATGTAAATTACTATTTTCGGTATCAACGTATAATATTAATCTTTTAAATTTGAGATTCTAGATATTCAATGTGACTATATTCTTATAATAGATAGTATATTATAATACCCCAAATGAATTATTTAAGACAAAAGAAATAATTAGGGTTTTTTACTTAATTTTTTTAAGATGCAAATACCCTCCTATATATATCTTTAATTTATACATTAAATCGTACTTTGTCTCCCCAAAAATTTTGTTAAAGTTCTGCCACAGATTATGTAGGAGCTGAAGAAAAACAAAGGAGAAGGAGCTTAGTGATAATGGTGATCCTAGTTAACAACTGAATTAACCTACAAAACAGATCCTACCTGTAAAGAAAATAAGTCTTCTCAAAATGACTGAACCTCAATATTTGATTTGTTTGCACAAAGAATATCCGTCAAGACATAATCAAAAATCTTAAAAATCTAACGATCTGTTAACTGTATAGGAAATGTTTAAGAATTTATTTCCTATCTATTAATTGTATTAGAGTTTAAGGGTTGCGAAATCTGCATACTTCATACACATTTATAATAAATCATGCATGATTAAACATCATTAATAAACTCCCTAAACTATAATATTAAACTACAAATTTCTCATTAATAAACCTCATTTGCTTTACTTAATTAGTTTAATAAGTGTGTGTGAGAAAGAGTGGTAGAAGAAAGGAACCTGTGGTAGGTTGGCAAATCCAACTGGGAGAAGAAATCTTGAAGTGCTTGTGGTGATTCATGCATGTCATAAATCCCCATGCCCTCATAGAGAGGACTTGTTGGAAAGGGTGGCACATAACCACTGTCAGGGATTATGGATCTGTTGCGCATTTTGATCTCCAAAGGAAGATCATGCACAAATTTCACCACTGATTTCATTTCAGTCATCAGAGTTTGTGGAATCGGGTGGTTGATGATCCTGAAACAACCACATTTCTCACATGCTTCTCTCAGCTTCTTCCACTCCTCTCCCTCTGAAAGCTTCTCAAAATCCACCACAGGAACACTAGCCTCCATCTCTTTCTCTTTCACCTTCTTCTTCTGCTTGACCCTTTGCCTTGGATATGATTCTCAGAGTGAAGGAGTTAGTTTCGCACTATATATATAGTAATTAATGAGTGTTGCCTCTGTAAAAAGAATGATTTCTAAAGTTTTTTTTTTTTTTTTTTTAAATTTCAATACACATCTAACCCTTAATTTTTAATTTGAAAAAATCAACTTCATGACGCCAGATTAATAATAGCCCACCGATTCACCAGTTCAGGAATACAGCTAGGTTTGCAAGTTATAAATGTGGTATTGGGATTCGAGAACCACCATAAGCAATTTGTATCATTTTAAAATATTGGAGTAATCTTTTGTCGTTAAGCAATATCTTAAAAAACTTTACCATGTACATTGAGATATAAATTTCTTTACTTGTAATAATCCGAAAGTAGATATAGAAAAAAAAAAGAATAAAAAAAAAGTTACTATTATATAATTTTAAATGAATTATGTAAGTTTACTTTTTATTTTTAAATTTTGTATAAACTACTACTAGAATTGTAAAGTTGAGTTAAAGTTAAATTTTACTTTTTAAAATGATTTTAAGTCATCTCATAGTCTATACTAACAAGGTTATTGGGCCTATCGAACTACTTGATATCAGGTCGTTATCAAATCACTTTTAAATATATAATCTCACACACATGTAAAATAGTCTCAATGCAAAAAAAAATATTTGAAAATCTCATATTAACTAAAGATAAAATCTTTTAATAATTTATAAATAAGTACAAACTTGATTTTACAAACTAAATTTATAAAATTAATTTAGACTTGAAATTCACTTTTTAAGACTTATTTATAATTAATATCATTTACAAATTTTAAACAAATGAAAAAAAAAATGACTCTATTCCACTCAGACATTAATGTTGTCAAAAGTAAAAATGGAAATTATTTTCGATTTGTTGTTGAATATTAGATGGTCCAAATTTATTTAGAGGATCAAATCATTTGATAAAGTTTTGATAATAACAAAACTCAAGTATACATTTATATTTGATTATTTATATATATTGCACAGTTACCATTATTTTTAAAGTAACAGACACATGGTCCATGAAGAGATAAGTTTTCTTATTATTTACTTTAGTTTTTATGTTATTGATTTGATTTAAATTGATTTTATAACCTGATGTTCTTTAACGTTCAAATTTATTTATAATGAAAATTATTCAAATTATTATGGAATATTTAAATGTGATTAATTGATTTTATATCATATTTTGCTTTAATGTTCAAATTTGTTCATAATGGAAATTATTTGAATTATTGATGAGTATCTTAAATATAATTTCTCTATGTTATTCTAAATTATTCTCGATGTAGAATTAATCAAGTTTAATGCAGTATAAAGATTAGAGAAATATTTCCAGTTTTAGCTTCATACATCAAAAAGTCAAGATTGCTCTATTCAAGCTAGTTTCTAAAAAGCTACATATAGAGGAGCATTTATAGTTGAAGAACAATAAACAAAAAGAGAAATACATCATACAATACGTTGAATAAATAGAGTATCTACTACTAAGTGTATATTGTCAATCTGCTAGTGAGTACATATAAAATTTGGGATTGTGTGAAACCATTGTATAATTCTTCACCATTGTAAAGTAAACCCTTGTGAGCTTTCATTGTTCTCTCTTTTGAGAGTGTTTCTTTAAAACTTGAGTGGTCTTGATCTTAGGAGGAGATTGGGACTGGTATAACCTAGAGAGGTTTGTGTACTAGTTATAACTAGGAGAGGTTTGTGTACTAGTTATAACCAGGAGAGGTTTGTGTACTCGTTATAACCATTTATTATATAGTGGAACCTCTTGAACAACTTGTTTAAAGGAGAACTGGACATAGTCCAAGAGATTAGGGTGAACTAGTATAAACTACTTCATATGTGCTTATATATTCTTGTCTTGGACGGTCTTACTTGATGATTTCTATTTATACTGGTTGAGTCCAGGCTCTATTCAACCCACTTCTAGAGCAAGCTATTCCTACACTTTTCGTTGTCACCGTTAAGAATATTTTGTGGACAATTATTTTCATAGTGATTTCTAAAGACAAAACAAGAAATCAATCAAATAATTTAAATAAAATTAATTTAAGACAAGACGATAAAATTAAAAATATAAACATAAATTTTTTATAAAATAATTTATAAATTAGTTAATTATAAATTTATGGAATAACTTTTTTCACATTTCTTTCTTATTTTTTCATAATATATTTATGATGAAGTTTGATGAAATAAAGTCTAAATCATTAATTCTCCGAGAATATACATCTATTCTTTTATAAACAACACTTATTCTTTATCGAAAACAATGGTTAGAAGACTTATATATATGCCTAAACTCGTTTTCCACATATTTAATGTAGTTTTATATCTATACACTAAAAATAAGCAAAATTTATTGATGAGACAAATTTATTGAAAACACTCAAAATTCATCAGTAAATTAATTGTATATAAATTTACCGACAGATTTTTAAGTCTGTCGGTAATTGCCGACGAATTTAGAATAAATTCATCGATAAATCCATCGGTAAATTTAGCGACAGATAATATCTATTGATAAAATTGTCAATAATAATATTTTACTAACGAATAAAATTTCGTCAATAAAATTTAATTGATAATTTAATTTTTGCTTATAGTGATAACTTTAAATTTTTATTTATAGTTGAATTTTATCAGAATTTTATCTGACAAACTTTAAAATAGTTTATCCTTTAAAATGGGACGTTGTTTTTATAAATGAAACTATGGTATTTCTCAATCTGTCAGTTCAGGATTTGTTTTAAAATACTGAAAATTGTTATGTGCAAACCAAATATATATTTTTCATACAAGAAATCGAATTCAAAAAACATTCTTAAGAGAATTATCTGTGAACTAATTCACATTATCTATAGTCAATCTACGTGAGTATAGGTATGATTCATTTGAATAATCTAAATCAGCCGTACATGTGTAAAAAAATAATTAAATATATAAAAAATATATATATATATATATATATATATATATATATATATATATATGAAATATTAACTATAATAGTTACTTTCTTGCAAATGACACTAAATTTCGAAGTTAACCAATCAAACTTTTATCTGGATAAAATAATTTATTTTTAAAGATCAAGATGAAATTAGTAATTTTCTTTATCTTAAACTTTCAAAAAGTACTTTAAAATCTAATTAAGTTGGATAATTTCTCCTAAGAAAATAAACTAATTTTCATTTTATTTTAGTAGTTGTAATTTAGTTCTAAGGACTAATATAATTTTGTCTTTAGTACTAAGATAATTCAGCAAAATAATTTAGTCTCAGAAATTAAAGCATCTTTAATGAATTTAACTTATTTAGTGCAACAAAATTTCTTATTTTTTTGTAATTTATTCTTATAATTTTTATATAATTTATTATATATAATTTAGTCCAAATATTAGTTTTAAAAATTTTACAATTTAAAAGATTTACTATAACTTCAAAGATTTTAATATGGAAGAGTCTACTTTCTTTTGGAAATATTTTGAAAATTTAAGAGCAATTTTTACCATCAACAATTAACAATAGCACACACAATAATAACTTTTTTCATGTATTACATTTTTTAATATCGAAATCTTCAAAATCAGCTATAAATTCAATTTTAACAACGAAATAAAATACATTGACAATAAAAATCAATGAAAACGTGTATAATTAAGCACTTGCATACAGAGACACATCAATATAAAGAGATATAGCAAGACGAATAACACAAATATGAAAAAGACAAATCAACCGTACTAATAAAACATTTAATGTAATAATTTAGTTTTTATATTGAGTACCGTGACACCTCTTGCAAAAAGTGTATCACTATGTTAACCACATAGAATGTCTTCCATCGAAATTGCAAAATATCACCACATATTTTCTATATCATATTTTTTCTTAACAAACAACAACAACAACATAATAATAAAAATAATAAAAATAATAATAATAATAATAATAATAATAATAATAATAATAATAATAATAATAATAATAATAGTAATAATAATAATAATAATACTAATAATAATAATAATAATAATAATAATAAATTAAAAGTTTATATTTTGCTCTGGTGAATTGAATTCCCACCACTAAATCACCTTAGAATCATTGTAACAAAAGTGTTTATTATAATATTGATTTATATTGATTGGAAAAGGGAAAATAATGCAATAAAACGAAAAAAAACTATTTTATTTTCATTTTATTTTATGTATTTTCTTATATGATTTAAGTAGAAGACCAAGTTTTAGGGCAACAGATTTACTTTTAGTAATGAGAAGCTATAATGGCTAAATTTAAGCAATTTAATACTGATGGCATAAAAGTTTCACATAAAATAAAATGTGAAGAGTAGGTATAAGTGGGACCATCTCTATATATTAGCATGTTCATCACATTATATAAATTAATATTATACGTGGGCAATGTGGGCGACGAGGACAATTAACAAAATAAAGATTTAAGTAAAGTATAGATCATTATGATATATATTTACTAGCATATATTAAATAGATTACTATTTCACGAGGGCCACGTGGAGAATTAAATAATGTGTATATACATTTTGTAGGATGCATATCATTTTAAATTAATTGCAAACAAAAAAAAGATAATTCGTCTCAATATTAGCATTCTGTATATCATATTATATAAATTACTATTAACAGTGGACAACGCGTAGAATTAATTAATCAGTGAATGGAGTTAACTTTATATTATATATTCATGCCGAAAAATAGTTTTATATCATCGTTTCATTATGTACAGAAAATTTGTATATTTTTATAATAATTATCTAATAGTTATACAAAAAAGAATTTTTGAAATGAGTAATAATATATTTTTCTTATACTAACAGGATATAACACTAAATTTCTATTGTTTTACTATTCCAATCTACAGTAGTTGTTAGGTTAAATTTGAAATAAAGAAAAAAGAAAAGCTATATTCTATTTTATTTTAAAAGTGAATGCTTGTTAAGACGAAGCACGTGAAGTATCATGCTGTATCTCTTTGGCATCATTTTCACATTTAAAATGTAAATGAAACAGAATATGTTTCATTAAGGTTAGCACACATATAGAGATTAAAATAAAACGTTGATTTCTTATAAACTCTCTTTCTTCAAATGTGGCATTTTCTTTTCTTCTATTTTAGTTGTATTCTTTGAACACGTTGTTTGCACATGTCTATTTGGGTCTAAATCACTTTATAAGATTAATTTTGTAAAATCCAAACTGATTCGATCAAGATCCAACAAGAGTATCACTTTGATGCACGAGCAAATTGATTTATCAGTAGAAATTAATTTATTTACGAAAATATTAAACTATGACATTTTGCATGTTTAATACGTTATTGACATTTATAGTCAAGTTTTATAGCTAAAAGGGGATTACTAGCAAAAGGGGATTACTAAATATTGTGGTAATAACAAATACGACGGTAGAACAAAATTGAAAACGGAAGAAAAATTGTATTATCGTAAAAACAAATTGCGAAAGAGCATACGATTTGGTGAACTCAGAATTTTTATATTACATGATGGACATGTTAAAGTTTTATGGAGAGTATATTACCTATATAAAGATGTCTCTACAATTATAATCAATTTCATTCTTAATTAATCGGATCTAATAAAAGAATTTAATCCATAAAACCTTTAAGATATTTAAGATAAGGAGATTCATATGCTTTATTTTTGTTTCTAATGGTGGCAAAATGATTATCAAGGTAGTCAATACGAAATCGATGCAAGGTGAAGGTGGAGGAATTGGAGATAGTTGTCAACATGTTATTTGCAGTGTGTGTGAGGCTTGAGGCTTTAAGCTTTGAAAAACATTCTTGGATGCTTTGAGCTTGTTCTGGTTTAAAAGTAAACTTTGCCAAAAGTAAAATAGAAGGGTTGGGCCTAAACATGATCTTTCTAGAAAAATATTCCAGAATTGTAAATTATAGTATTACGATTATTCCATTTACATATTTGGGAATACCAGTTGAAGGGAATCGTTGGAACAATAGTTTCTGGCAACGTATGATCCTTAAGATCAAAAACAGATTTGCTAGGTGGAAGGGTAGCAAATTATCAATAGTAGGAAAAGTGTGCTTAATAAAATTAGTACTTAATGCTTTATCCTTGTTTTTTGTATTATGATTTAAAATGTCAAACATAGCGGTAAAGGAGATAACAAGATTACAAAGACCTTTTTGTGGAGGTGGGGTTGAGAAAGGAGGAAGACAACATGGATAAAATGAGATTCTATTTGCAAACCAAAAAAGAAGGGTGATCTATAAATCAAGGATATTAGGACTTTCAACATGGCTCTACTAGCAAAATGGGAATAGAGGATCCTAACAGATGACAAAGGATTATGTTTACATATCTTACAGGCTAAGTACGATTCCTAGAGAAGCTTTGAGGAAATCACAGAAAAAACAAAAATAGTCATAGTGGTGGAGAGATGTAAAGAAGGTGTATAGAGGAGAAAATGAACAATGGTTCAATACGAATGTATCATGTAGGCTAGGGAATGAGAACTCCATAAAGTGGACAAATAAATCGACAGGGAGAGAACATTAATGAAAACATATCTAAGAATTTTCAACAATTCAACACAAAAAGAAACAACATAGTTGAGTGATAAGATAGATAAGGCTACCAACAAGCTTGTGGTATAAAGTGGGGTCCTTAAGAATTTCTCCTTCATCCCATTTGTATTTAACATTAATTTTTATGGGAGTGTCAATAGTAGTTGCATTCGTGAGACCAGGTATTGAATGAAGTCCTAAATATACTTGTATTGAGTGACAAATACTTCTAACCCCAAGAAGTAAGTGAGGTAGTCAAGATCTTTCATGTGAAAAGTTGTATGCAATGATTTTTGCATTATAGAGATGGTCTCTTGATTAGAACTAGTCACCACAATGTTGTTCACATAAAAAAGAGTATCACAATTCCTTTAGAAATTCGTTGGATAAAAAGGGACATATCTTATGACTTTGCATGAAGGAAAATTCAAGTAACATGGTTCAAAAGTTTTCAAACTATACCTATCATACCAAATGCAGATTAAGCCACTACGGCAAAATATCAAAGTTAAAGCAATTCTTTCCTTAACCAACGTCTAACAGAATAGACGATCGAGCTTAATATTTGGTTTCTCATAAGTTGCCTTTTTAAGAAATCAACAACTAGCTCCTTCAAATTTATAAATAGAGAAACATTTCTATTCTAAAAACACAAGAAATCAAAGTGATTTATCACTGCAAAATGCTGAAAATCAGAGTGTATATTGCATACTTGAGCGTTTATTGGTCACTTGTTGTAGTGAGCGTCTAGTGGTCTGCGTTGTGTGAAAAATGCTTATTTTCTTCATCTTGTGAGTTTTCACTGATATCTCTTTTGAGAGTATTTCTTTCAATCTTGAGTAGTTTTAATCTTTGAAAGAGATTGAGACTGGTGTAACTTAGAGAGGTTTGTGTACTGGTGTAACCTGGAGAGGTGTGTGTACTTATTTTAAACATTTATTGAATAGTAGAACCAAGAGATTAGGGTGAATTAGTATAAATTACATTATTTGTGCTTATCTATTATTGTATTGAACGATCTTGCTTTGTAGTTTTGTTTAAAGTAATTTAAGTTTAGACTTCATTTAACTACCCTTTTTCTAGAGCTAGTTGTTTTTACATAAAAAAAAAACCTATGTTCAAGACATAAAGAACATGTGTGTCATCAAACACTTTATTACAATTTTCTACATACAAAGATAAGAGAACACACATATCAAAGTTTCCATAGGAGCTTGTTATGTAGAAAAACTCCTAAAAAGTCTTACAAAAGTTTGTTTAACATTATTACAAATCAAAATCTATACAAAATGCTACTAACTACAAGATAAAGTACCTATAAAAGGATATACCAAGCTCATATATTGACTTTTGATCCAATGTGAAAATTTTCTTATTATATGGAAAAGGTTTCACGTATAATTTTATTCTAACACAACAATAACTTGGTGATTAAAGAATACGTAAGTAAACATATAAAGGCATTATCATGAATAGTTTTGTATACTTTATAAGTTAAAAGTGATATTAGAAAATATTTATTGTAATCAATTCAATTATAATATAACCTCTCAGTAGTTTCTTAAAAAAAATTAACGTAAGTGAGGTGAAATGCTTGGAATGTCTTCTTGTGTATACATGTATGTATTCATATAAGTATTATGAAAAGAAGTTTGCAAAATACATTTTTACCAAATTACTAGATATTAAAAATAATAATGAAATCATCAATAATAATTATAAAAATAAAAATAATAAAATTGTAAAAAGATAATAAAAGTAATAATAATAAAATTATAATTATAATAAAAATAAAAATAAAAATAAATTTATAAAATAAATAGTATTAGCAATAATAATTTAATTTTTTTATTTTTATTTTAATTTTAAAATAATTGATACTTTTATATTCCATCAATTATAATAATAATAATTTATCAATCTCACCCAATAAATTAATTATATCTAATTTTAAATTAATTTTAACTATAATTTTATCTATTAAAAAAATTATTTTATCAACCATATTTATCATATCATTCACAAATTTTTATAAATTTTTTCTTCATTTCTCATTATATTTTCCTTAATTAAAAAAAAAACCCAAACTTTTTATGTACTTTAATCTTAAATCAATTCAAATCTATTTTATTTAGAATAATTTTTTTTACATTCCAACAAGTTTATTTAGTACATTAAATGATAGTTATGAATGATTTTTTTTTTCTTGCATCATCCAAAACCAATCTTTTAATTACTAAAAGTTTATTTAGTACATTAAATGATAGTTATGAATGCACTTTTGTTGGAAGCATATGCAATATTATAATTTAGCACATGTAGGTGTTTTGTTTGGTGTCTATTAGCTCTCAATTAAAAGAATTATCTTTCTCTCTATATGTATGTATTGTAATGTGGTTAATGTCACCATGTTTTCCTTATTTAATTATATAAAATTTATAATTTCATTTCCATCTTTTTAATTTTTTTTTATTTCAAGTTTTTCTTAAATTCAATTTTTACAAATTTCTATAAATTTTTATGTTAAATCAATGACTGAAAGTTCTATTTTTTATTAAACTCATTTTACGAATTATATTGGAAATAATTTTCTAATACCATTCACTCCCATGTACATACAATAAATAGTATTTGATTTTAAATCAATTTTAACTACAAATACAAAATTTTTAATCTTATAATTTTATTAATAAAAAAATTAATTAATCCTAAATTTAATAAATTTATTATATTTCATTATAAATTAAATTTAATCTCAAAATGACAATGATATAGTTCTACATTTTCATAACTTTCTAAAAACACGAAAATTCATCAACATATCAATTAAATTAATTATATTTTACTTTTTATTATTTAACCATATTTATATTCTTATAATTTATCAATTGCAAAAATAAAATTTAATGATATCTATTTCATCACCCACAAATTTTTTTTCTTATTTTTTAATTCAAATCAATCTTTAGACCCAGGAAAGCCTTAAACCAGAATATCTTTTATCCCACTTTACCTCAACCAATCATCTGTTGTTAACTTTTCAACTGGGATATATCTTTTAGCTGACAAAGGAAATTATATGATGATTTTGATGAAAACAACTTTTGACCAAATTTAACTATAATATCATCAACTTAGTTTCTATTCCAACATCTTTTATCTTAATCTTAGTTTGTTCAACTCAATTTTGTCTGAAATATCTTAAATCAATTATATTACTCTTCGGTTTTAATTATAATATTATTAACTTGTGTAAATATTTTAACACGAATACTTTTAGGACATATTTAACTCAATTTTTAAAACTAATTAATGATTTAAAATTAATTTTAAAATCAAATTTAAAACGAAAACTTCTTTTATTTCAAAAAATTAAATATGTTTTTCCATCAGTTTTATAAAATCCAAACTATTTTTTTTTCTGATATCATTATTACAATCCTTAGGCATTCTTATATTTTTAAAACAACTATTTTGTCCTTATTTAAAGTTTTGAAATTTTTTTCAGAACGTACTTTTTAAAATTTACGAGATATATTTTAAAATATATTTTCTTAAAACAAGATTTTCATAATAAAATTTTTTGAACGTATGAAATACGTTTTAAAACAAGTTTTCTAAATTAATTTTTTTCGAAACATATATAATACTTTTTAAAATGAATTTTTCAGAACAAGGTTTTCATAACACATTTTATGGAAAGAGTTTTTTAGAACACATTAGAAAAAGAGTTTTCTATAATAAAATTTCTTTTACAATATTCTTCTTTACTTCTTTTACATAACGATAATTGTGATAAATGCGGCAGAAAAACACGAATCAATTCAATCATTTCACACTATTCATTTCACACCATTGTAAAGTGCAAGTTCAAAAATTGGGGGTGGAGGAAGTAATTTCCTTAATTCCATTGTCTGGTTCAAAAATGGTTTGAAAAATTTATTGGAGATCCACATTCACTTAAAAATATTGTTAAAATATGAAGGCAAAATTATATCTCATTTACACATCAAACTATTTGTCACGTGGTTAAAGTTATTATTTACTTATTTTCTTTATATTAAATTGTACATTAATTTAAATTTATTTAATAAAGTATTAGAAAGTTGTAAAAATGACAATGTTTTGGAGCTAAAGACTTTCAATGTAACACTAATCAATAAAAAATATATGAAACAAGCATTTGTTCAAAGTGTATCCATCACATGATATAACATTTTTTTTATACAAATGATCAAGCATGGAAAATGAAAATGAAATGAAAGTTAGTGGCATTGGTGCTTGTGAAAAACTTTGCGAGAGAGAGTATACGAAAGCAGAAACTTCAACTTTTTTGAGGCTGGACCAGGTTTGAGAACACCATAATTGTGAGGTTTGAAACCTGAGCATACTCTATTGTGCCTTTCACCCTCTGAGCACCAACCTCCAAAAGAAAATTCCCCACGATTCCTCTTCAAAAGCTCTCTATCAATTTTATCAAGAAGAGGGTCATTTTTCTTGAATTTTCTGGCAAATGGACGGTTGCTGAAGACCATTTTCCTGTAATCTTTGAGGGCTAGTGTTCTTGGGTGTTGTTTTGGAGGATAATCCCAAGCAATGTAGTGTAGGTCATTGTTGGCTGTGGTGTTCTTGTAGTCCTTGGAGTTGCAAATAACTGTTTGGAAATATCCTTCTGGGGATGACACAAAGTTTGTGTAGTAGAGGAGGAGGGTTCTTGGCAAATTTTCCCACCCAACAATGCAATACTCTGCAAAAGATCTTGATAGTATTGTCCATGCTGATCCTGGATATGGAAGACATTCTTAATAGCATCAAGTTCATCAACTCATTCAAAATGTTAAGATGAAAGATTATTCATGTATATTCTCATTATATAAATGTACATTCATTTTGTATATTATAGTTTATTTCTATTTTTAATTCATACAAGATCTGTTAATATGTTTCTTCGTATTAAGAATACATTATAAGAAAAATAAAAATTATTGACGAGATAAATCTATCGAAAATATTCAAAATCTATCGGTAGATTGATTGTATATGAATTTACAGATGGATTTCTGAGTCTGTCGGTAATTACTGATAGATTTATGATAAATCCATCGATAAATTTAGCGACAAATGATATTCATTAATAAAATCATCGATAATAATATTTTATCGACAAATAAAATTTCATCAATAAAATTTCATCGTTGATAATGATATTTTACCGACGAATAAAATTCTATAATAAAATTCCATCAATAATACTAATAAAATATTTTAAACATAGAAAATAAAAAAAATATCAATAATAAAACGCATGATTGACTCAATAATTAGTTTAACAATATTGTTAAGATTATTATTTTTTTAAATCTACTTTAAATATAAATTATCGAAGTCTATCATAATAGAGTTAATTAGATATATTGTTATTTGAATTCTTTCTTATTTCTATGGTCGTTAATATGGATAAAAGTATAAAAGATCTTATATTAATTAAAATTATAATTAAATTAGAACATATAAAATGATGTTAACTTATTTTATAAATTAGACTTATAATGTGAATTATATTTTAAAATATATATTCTAAGAGTTAAAATATGAAAGATTTAATTATGATTTACTTTGTTATCAAGTGTAGCTTTTGACTCTTACTTACCCTTTTTATATTTCTTTTGTTTTGATCATGATACATATATTTCTAATTTTGATCCAGCACAACAATATAAACTACAAATGCAAGTAGTTATGTCCGTTGATAAGTGAACTAAAAACAAAATTCATTACCGTTCGACTAAAGACAATTATTACTATGTTTTATATGGGTATTAACATTTTTTAATTAATGTTTATATTGATGTGATTTTTTGTGTCAAAATTTACAATGAAACTCCTAACAACTTGACAATTTGTTTCATAAATAATATGACCAGTAAAAATATTTATAATTATAAAATAAAAGAGAATAAAGTAGAAAATGTCAATTAATTGTATAAGTTTATGAAGATGTAAAGATATAACTATGCAAAATGTCTATTGCTGTGTCATTCATTAATATTATTACTTAATAATAGAGATTAAAATTATTAATAGAAAAAAGTAAAGTATTTGAAAAATTGGAAAAAAGTTGTGTTAGACCAAGCAGTAAAATTGAAAGATGTTTAGGAAAAAAAAATTTTTCGCAATGAAAGAGTTATAAAAAAATATAATTTTTTTACCAGACTAAAATAAGATTTAAATATTTACAGTTCCTCGTACATACTTAAACACTATAATTCTACACACTTATGTGTTTTTTTAAATAAGAAAATTATTTGATTTATTAAAAAATAAGATTATATAATTAAAAAAATATTAATAGTTACAAAAAGGTTTATAAAATAGTATAGATATAGTAGGGTTAGAAATATTATTCGAATTTTAATTACCCTCTATCTTAATCTATTTCGATACTATCTATAAAAAATTATTTTATATTTTAGTTTTATAATTTTCAGAAATGTAAGTTAATTATTAGATCATTGAAAGTATAAAATAATTAAATAAAAGAAACTTAAAACTATAAATTTAACTACAAAATATAATTCGTAATTTTTAGTTTTTACTTTATTTGTCATATATATATATATATATATATATATATATATATATATATATATATATATATATATATATATAATTAACTGTGTATTGTTATATCCTTTTGAGATTTTTATTGACTGTGTATATGTTAATCAACCGATTAAATTAAAACAATTTTATTATGTAATAAAATATATAATTATACATTCTTTGTTTAAAAATAATGCATAATTTCTCAACTTAAATATAATCATTTCTTTAAAATTATATTATTTTAGTAAAATGTAGACTTTGGCCACATGTGGTAGTGCATGTATGAAAATATATGTATTCTAATATATTATTGTATAAATGAATCATTTGATAACTTTTTCTCCGTGATATTTTAATTGGATAATTTTATATTTTAATAACTAAAAAATAATCTATTTATTTAACAAGATAAATAATTGAACATTCTCTCAATTTTAAACGATTTTTTTTAAAAGTAACCATCACATAATTTTTTAAACACTACTGTTCTAAAATTGTTTATATTTTTAAATTATATTATTTTAATATTTTTAATATCATTTTTATTAATACAATAAAAATTTGAATAAATGGGATATAGTCTTTTCTTGTTAATTTGTTTACGGTTTCACTTGTAATATTGTATTAACTGTTTTGTTAAAGTGTTATGAACTGTTTTTCTTTAAATTAATTGTATTAACTCTCTTTTTTACCGTATAGAAATATGAATACACATGCCATGTGTTTTGGCTTGTAATTGTAATTGATTGTATGTTCAAACAACATAATATATAAGATAATAGAAAACATAATAAATTAGGTTAAACATTTCTTAAATTTTTGCACAAACTAATTGCATTTCCACCCATTTTTGAAACAATTTTTATTTCACCCCTATCTCTCATCTCTGTTCACAATTAGAGTTGTCTTTTAGTAGGTATGGAAGAAGTTGTGGGGTTTCACTCAGCCAACATAGCATTAGGTAAAGTTCTTGAAACAAATTATGCATGTTACCATCTTGCAAAGCATAAACTAAGGACTTCTAACCAAAAAAAGAGTGACATCTTGGTAGAAAGTAATTGAATGAGAGCATTCATGATGGAACCCTTGACCTCTCACATGACAATGAATTGATGGGTGGTTTAGATTCCTGGTTTTTGTTTTATTTTATTTGGTACAACTTTCACACTGACCTTTAAAATCTTTCTTTTGTGTTATATTATATAATTTGTGGGATCCAAAAATATTGGTCCTTCAAATATTTTACTAGTAATTATAAATGAATGGAGTGGAGGAATTGAATGCAACCATGCAACACATGAACATACAAATAATGTAAAGTCCTCAATAATCTACAAAATTGAAGTGGATAAAAACCTGTGTAAAGTTTAAATGATGTTGGGAGACTCCTTTGCTTAGTGACCCACAAAATCTGTGATTTCTTGAGGCTGTACAACCCTGGGTCTATAATTATGGGCTTCCCTCTCTTATTCCTGAAATGGATACAAAAGTTTAAAATTTGGTTAAATAGCAATTTTTATTTTATTGTTACAATATTATGTTTAATTTCGTCTCACTAATTTAAATGTTTTAATGTGGTTTGATTACTTTTGAAGATAGGCTAATGTAATTTCTTTTATTAAATTCATGGTGATACTTTTACTACATTTACATGTAATTTTTTTCCTCATGTAATATATGACTTCTGGTAAAAAATTAATTTTAACCAATGATATCTTATTCATGTTAAGTGGTAATTGTTATAATGTAGTTACTATTAATTTGACAAAAGAGATTATATTTACTTAATTTTTAAAAACTAAAACTAAAACTAAAATATTTAAAATAATTGAATGAAATTAAAAAAAAAAAATCTATCTTAATGATAGAAAAGTGAAATTTAAGCTATTTAACCTTAAAATTTTGTATAAGATAGAGAATTTTGTAGCAAGACAAATACTACATGCATGGAACTTACAATTTCCAACCCAAGTGACTGCTGTGGTGAATGAAATTGATATGCCTTGGAACCTGAGAAAAGGCATGGATCATATCTGAAAATTGCAAAATTTCCATTCTTTTAATGGAGTGAAATTATGGGAAAACAGCATAGGCAACATTAATTCACAAACTCAATGTCATGTACCACATTCAAATCCATGAACACATAAACAGAAATGTTTGATGCAAAAACAAGAGCAAAATAGACATAAACTAAGGCCACTCACCATACCATCTTGTGTAACCAAGGGATAATCAGAGGCACTGAGATTAATAAACCAATCCCATTGGCAAGTCCTGAGAAGTATTGCCATGGCATGGAGAGTGGTAGAAAGCATGGTTGGTCCTTTATAAGTGACCAAATTATGCTTGCCCACAACCCAAACATTCCCCAATTGACCAAAAACTGGGTCCTTAGCCACATATTCCACCACATCCCTGTGCTCAGCTTGTGGTGCCCCTGAATCCATATGAATCAAATAGTAGTTCCCTGGATGGTAGAGAGCCCTCACCAACCTTTTGAGCTTCCCAGAGTCTCCTTTAGAAGCAGAGATCAAGTAGGCAAATGTGACTGGATATGACTTGTTGGCCCTGCTGGTGTTGAAGTAGTTCATAGAAGGCTTCAAGCTGGAACTGGGTATGGTTAATGTTGTGGGAATGAAAAGAAGAAAGAACAGTAGTGAGGTTAGCATGAAGGAAACAACCAAAATTTTGATGGACATTCTTTGGGGAATTTGCAAGATTTGTGGAGTGAGAGACAAAAAGATGGGGGAGTTTGAGTTATGGAAAGAGGTAGTTATATGGTTAACAAGGGGCTTCTTTGGAGAACATGTTTATAACTATATATATGTACTAGTGTATGAATGGAGACACTCTTTAGTAGCTTACTTTAACCTTATGTTTTAGTAGAATAATTCCACTCTTTAATAAATAAAAATAATTTATTTATTTAATAAAATAATTAAATATTTTAAATTGTATTATTTTAATGTAATAATATTATAAATACATATAAAATAAATATATATATATTGATAAACTATATTAAGAAAACACTAAAACCTGTTAATCATCTGTGCATGTATACATAGGGATTTAGTATGATTAGTATAAATAAGTAAAAACTTTAAAGTAAAAGATAATAAATTTTTAATTATTGCTATATATTCTTTTTAATTGTTGTTATATATTTTCTTTGCAAGAACTTACTTAAGCTTTGAAATGTAATTGTAGTATCTTTATTGAGATTGAAGATCAAATATCGAGAATTGAAGATTGAGTATATAAAATGCAGGAAATTATCCAATTCTAAAGAATATTTTGACACTTACCATGGGATTAAAAAAACCTTACGAAGAAGTGATATGGTAAACACTGAACATGATGAAAATGATAGTGCGTTTCAAAAGAGACTCCGAACAATCATGGTGACCAAATGAAAGTGATGTTGGAACTATGAAAGAGACTTGAGACACTAAAGAAAAAGAACACCAATAAAATAGACGCAATAAGAATTGAGAACGCTTGGGTGAGACAGAAGCTTAAAGGTAGCAAAATGTGCATTTTTGCACGAACTGAGATCCAACAAACCAGAATAATCCACTAAAGACGTAAGAGGCTAATATCTGAATTGAAATACCTAATGAAAACTTGTATCTAGGAATAAAGCATGATTCATTTGTTGTTTTAAAGCCTTGCGGCAAAAATAAGTCTTTTCTATATAAATTGATCAAGGAATTGACAATTAATAGGAAAACTTAGGCTCGTTTACGTGAGGAATTAAGGTTTGGATTGTGGGTTGACATTGACATTAGTTTTGAAAGGAGGTAATTGTTTTTATACATAAGAGAGATATGGTGAAATCTAACCCTAAGAATTTCATCTCATCAATCTTCAACCTTTTTCTGTAATACAATCTTTTTATGCTATCTACCCATTTGTATTTGATTGGGGACATTCTTGTTGGACTGCAATAGAGTTCACTCGCAGTGAGTTGGTATCAACATTGATAGCCCCTTTTACCAACCCCATACTAACTTGAGAAGCTCTCGCTTGTGTTAGCAGAGTTGCTTGAAGTAGAACTAGAGAAATTTATAAAATAATCTGGCATCCCTTGCCAACAATCGCCAATTCAGCAAAAAATGAACTACTATTAGAGGAGAAGAAAGACATTGTTTGTCTCAAAGATTTATCTTCAATCGGTACACTCTTAAAAAATATTGAAATTGAGGTGTGGAATTGACGAACCATACAATTTATAGGCATGAAAAGGAGGGAAGATGAACCAATGCAACCCTCCATTCGTCAGATCGTTTTACCACCAACAACCACAATCCCACGACCCTTCACATCATTTGACAATGCACAACCTAAGTGCACAACCAATATACTTTACGAGATCGATAATGTGTTGACACTATAAAGAAATCGAGTTTTTCTTTCAAAGACTCGTCATCTCCACTCGAGCTTAGAGAACTAGTATACCATCCAAAATGTCATCTTCACTCGAGCTTAGAGAACTAGTATACCATCCAAAATGCCAAGAGCCCCATCTGGACAACACCTTTGAGGAGCATCTGCCAACCAAGATTATAGCTTAATTATGCAATTAATAAGTATCAAACAATAAAATAATTCATAAACTATGATAACAAAACATTAGGACCTACTTAGTCTATTCTAGTCATGTGTACAAATAAGGACCCAACACGATTAATATAGATTAATTAAAAATTGACTTCAGCATTAGAATACACTCACATATATTTGTCAAAATCAAATATTGAAAATTAAATATTAAATACATGACACAGAAAATTATTTGATTATGAAAATAATAGTTAATAAAAATTGTATTGTACCTACTCTATTGTATATATATTCTTTTTATTTTTCTATTCTCACATATAAACTGAAATATATCTACAAAATCTACGTGACACTTAATCTCATTATCACATTTATTACTATTCACTTTAAAGGTATAAAGTGCATAATATGCTAGTATATAAACCCCTTAAAAAGTGAGTTAATAAGACAATGTAAAGCTTTTATCTTTTTGAAATAAAAAAACTAATACAATTGTTTATTGTAGTTCTCGCATAGGTATGTCTTACCAAAAGAGGGTAGAGACTCATATTCTTTCCCTTTTTCTGATGGACTTGGGAAATCTGTAAAAATTTCTGGAATTTTGAGCTGTAATAAAAACACGACCATTGACTTTGATCCATTGCCCTTGTGTGGGTCGCAATATTACCACTCACCTAAGGAAAGTAATGAAAATTTTGTAACGATGTTATGTCACACCAAATAACTCCCATTCTAACCGTACTTGGGAAAAGCTATGATTAGATAAAGGCACTAAAATTACCCATACATGTTTTCATATTTACGTAAATATCCTTCTTCTATGACTTCTTTTGTATCTATAGTTTTACAAATAAATATAATTTGTCTCAATAATATTTAATCATATATTTTAATTTCTGAATTTTCAAATTAAGTAATCTTGATTTATTAAATTAATACCTAAGCGAGATTCTTATTCAGTGTTAACATTTTTTTAATGGTAATTGAATAACAATATCTATGTAAATCAAACTTTTCAACCTTGAAAACCTAAAAATAAAAGGTGTAATCAAATTTTATTATGAAAAAAATAGTTTCGTAGAAAATAGAAATATAAAAAGTGTAATCTAAACTCTCTCGGTCATCTTTTTTCAAGTTTATAAGAGAAAATTTATTATGAAAACATAGTTTCGTAGAAAATAGAAATATAAAAAGTGTAATCTGAACTCTCTCAGTATCTTTTTTCAAGTTTATAAGAGAAAAATAAATGATAAAGTTTATAAGTTAGATCTTTTTAAAAATTTTCTTAGTAGTTAGAATTTCAATATCGTTGATCTTTCTTTTTTGTGATGTATGAATTTATGAAAATATATTTTTCAAAATAAGTGGAATGATACATATGAGGATAAAAAATAGTACTAAAAAAAAAAAAAAGACCTTCAAAGTAGATTATAATTTGAAAAAGAGTTTCATAACCCTTGGATCCTTAAGTTGATGCTATATATGTCTCATTATCATGTCATCACTTCTAATAATGGTATCTTCCTAATTTTTAAAAATTATTATATACACTTTCTAATTTTAAGAGATTAGACTAGTTAATTATAGTTAACTTTTGTTAATTTTTTGACTTTTCACATTTTTGATAGGTCAAGATTTACTTTTTATATAAGAAGTGTTTCTCTTTGTCAAAATTTATAAATAAATCAATAAGAGTTTTGTTTTAAAGGTGTCTTAAGAGAATCTGAGTGTCTCTTCTCTTGTTTTGAATTCTTATTTTGAAAAACTTTCTCAAGCAATGATTTTTCTTATACTTATCTTTGCGGTTTTTCCTCTCAAAATGACATTCTTCCTTCTTTCTTCTTTCAATCTACTTTTGTGTTTATTTTTAGTCTCATTCTTGTTTTTCTACTTGTTCTTTTATCATTGTTGAAATCTTCTACCTCCAATGGCTTCCTTGTTTGTACTTAGTATTTTTATTTTCATAGACATTTTTGTGTTTTTTATTTTCTAGTGAGTTGATGAAAATACTACAAAACCCTTAACCTTTCTAAAAGCATATAATCTTCAATAAACAATGTAATAGAAAGGTATCAACCAAGAAACAGGCATGTTCTTAAGAAGAGAACATCTACTTAAAGTAGTACTTGACAACATGTTTAGAGAATAAAAACAAGATTTACCTTAACTCAATATTCTTATCAAACTAGAGTTAAAGACTAACTATGAAACCTTGAGTGACAAAGACTAAGTCTAAATAATATAAAAAAAAATTGTCTAATTTTACAAAAATAACATTTACAAGCTTATGAAATTTTCGAAAGACAAAAAGATTGTGCCAAAAGATATATAATATATAAAAAAATATGCATCACTCACAACACTTAAGACTATTTTTGCATTCTATTATCATTTGTAACTTATAGTAATATGAGACTATATTGGATAGATATTAAAAATATATTCCTGTATCATTTAATCATTTTATTATTAAGATATTAATTTTATCATTATATTAAAGAGAAATTACATGTTTATAACTAAAAATTAAAAAATAAATGATATTTGAAATTCTTTCTATAATAAATATCAATTTTGTTATTTGTTATTTTAAAACTTTCACCCGTTAACTTAAATTCAATAACAAAATCAAAGATTGATTTTGTTGAATTCACTCTATCAAGAAAAGTTCAAACTTACTCTAACTCAAAATATTTGATTTAAAGTGATAGATTTATGCAAACCCAACTCAATCACATCAACACCCCACTATCACAAATGATTTCCTTATCCACACGGAATACTCTCATTGCTTCTTTCAATTCTCCACGTTTCTTGTAGGTTCGAGAGTCCACGTCTTCCATATTTTATATTCTAATTCTTGCAAACTTTATAATGTGTTTTCAAAGAGATAAAGGCTTCCTCTTCAATAAATAAAAGCAAAAACTTTGAAGCACTGTATTGTCATTTTCAGATGAGAATATTATACCTAACTATTTAACCCCAAAAGATTCTTAATTGGTAGTAGAAATGTTTAATCATACTCAATATATGAAGAATAAGATTATAAAGTATTTCGTATTTATTATGTTTTGATATATGTGACGGGGGCATATCAAATATGAACACTAAGATATGCATACTGTAGATTTAACTTTTATTAATAATTTTGATATGATTTAATGAATGGGTTTAACCACCATGTAATGTAAATGTGATTTTTGTTTGTATTGTTAATTAATATAAACCATTTTTAATATGCTTTTAAAATTATTATTATTCTTTTTTAAGTTTTATACAAATCAAATTAATAATATTATTGGTCCTTTTTAAATACAAAAATACATTTTTACGTGTAAATATTTTTTAAATTAGCCTTTATTAAAATAATTTCTCTCACTTTAATTAGTAGTTGGTAAAAAATATTAATTTAATTGTTTTCAAGTATTTTGTTAATGTTAGGAGTAGTTTTGAAAAAAAAGTAAAACATCTATAATATTATAAAGTAAATTAACCAAAATTTTTAACTATGTGAATTAGTTAATTGGGTCTTATATCGAAAAGAATATAAAAGTTTAAGTTTTATTAGGATTTGTAATTGATTAACAATATAAAAAAACTTTTATAGTCTAGTAGTATATATTTTACTAACTCTTATACATAAATACAAAATTATGATTAATACTTAGAAATGAAATAATATAAGTTGACACAATTCAGTCAAGTGAATCATTAAAAAAAAAGAAACAAAACTAGGTGAAATTCAAGGTAGTGGAACTTGGGAAGGATAAAACTCATATGTTAAGCAAATTAAATTTCAACTAAATAGCAATGTGTAGACCCATTATAATTTATGAAAAGATAACGATGCAATTGTAAATAGTTCTTTAACATTTAAAATAGTTTCTATAGATTTCCTCAAAAAATAATTCAAAAACAACATATTCAAAGTTTTATGAACTTAATTTGCAACTGGGTCAATAATTTTTCTAATTAAATATAAACAGCTTCTGCATAAAAAAAAAAAAAAAACCTGTAGAATCTTTAGATATAAAAATAATAAAAAGGGTAGTGATCAATCTCTGTCAATAAATATAATAAGCAGAAGCAAATGAAATTGTTTTCAAGTTTTCCTTTGATTTAGTGTTTCCCTTAATAAATCGAAATAAATATGTTATTTTGCATGCAAAAGTTTTTGAATATCTATACGAAACAACCACGTCTCAAGCAAATCATTAAGTGGATAAGAACTAACTCAAAGAAGCTTATGCTTTATCTCCCTTTTAAAGCCTCAACTTTTCCCGCCGGAAATGCTTCACTCGATCATGCAAACAAATATTTTCTCATTCTATCTTTAAAAAAAATACAATTAATCTTTTTATAAATTAAAATGTACAAAATAAAAACCAAAATTTAGAAAATTACATTTTTACTTTCAAAAAGTTATTGAGAAATTTGTAAAGAAAATGTCCACTATGATATTGACAAGAACACATACACTAATAGGTTTTTGTTGTTAGCATTTTTATTTTATTAAGTTAATATTTAATAATGGTAATAATTTTTATTAATTTTAAATTTAATGTACTTTTTGAAATGAAACGTGAAGAAGTAAAAAAATTGAAAATTATAAAAAATAAATGAAAAGTAATGATTGAAAAAATGAGTCTTGTTTAAACGAAACACTAATAAATAAACTACCTTGTTAGATGTTTCTTCTGGTGTGGAATTGATTGAAACAAGAGCATTGCAAGAGTTTTCGTTGCATCTGTTAAGTTTTCTGAAAAAAATTTCATCATTGGGCCAAGAAACTGAAGCAAAATACCAAGAAAACCCTGCATGAACTGCGAAGTGCATTCAGTAACACAGAAACACCATGACAATTTCGAACCTTGACGTGATCACTGTCACAGATGAAGAGAAAAAACAAGCTCAACGGGACTGGTTTTCATCCACAAACGCCATCAAGGTTTAGTTTTTCTCTTTCCCATATTCAAGTCTCTTTCTAGATTTCTTAGTTCTCTCTGAAAGCCACCCTTTTGGCAAAACTTTCTCCCCAGACACATTTCTTGTGTGTTCTTGAATTATTATGTTTGAAAAAAAAGAAACAGACACACATGATTCCATTTAGTCCCTTAGAAATATACCAACTTGGTGTTTTTTTTTCTTGAGCAGTTTACAAACACAACACCGACGAGGAAGTTCTTCAAGATTCTTTTTTACCTTCACTTGTTTCTAATTGCAGTCTTGGTTATTTCCCTCACCACCTATGGCCTAGTCTATGCCTCTCACAGAAACTATTTCCACCCAAAGGAGTGGTACCCTCCACTCTTTATATCAACATTATGTGGTGGAGCTGTTGGTTTCACATGGCAATGGATCACTGCTAGGAATCCTGCAAAGGCTATTAGAGAAGCATTTTGGTTGAGTCCCCTTCTTACATCTGCAATGGGGATTCTGTTTGTGTACATGGGATATGCACCAAGTCTTGCAGCTGGGGTAGTTGCTTTGGTTTCTGCATTAATTCAATCTCTTTATGGCATTTGGGTTCGTCATAGATTTGAATACGCCAGCAGAATCTTGTCAGTTTCAATAGCTGATCGTCCTAGCCAATGCATGAGGTTGGCATTTTCATCAATCCTCATTGGTATTCTTTATTGCAGCTTTATGGTGTGTGGAATTGGTGGAGCTAGAGCAATTCAAAGAACCAAACTAACTGTCATGTTCATCTTGGTGATTCTGCTGAGCCTGGTGTGGACCTTGCAGTTTCTCAAGAACGTGTTACAAGTCACCATTTCAAGGGTCAAGTATATGCACTTAGCTGGTGGAGTAATAATGGACACCAGAGTAGCATTGAATGACACAGTCAAGTACCTCACTGGAAGTGTGTCCATTGGCTCCATCCTTGTGCCCTTTATCTCACTCTTTAGGGGTTTTGCAAGGTCAACAAGTCTGATTGCAGGAGACACTGATGAATTCATGTTCTCCTGTGTTAGTTGCTATATGGGGATTGCATCTCTTCTTGTGACCTGTGGGAATAGATGGGGCCTGGTGCATGTTGGAGTTTATAACAAGGGATTTGTGCAGGCATCCTCTGACACTTGGGACATTTTCAATAGGGTTGGTTTGGAAGAACTGATAGATTTGGATCTCACTGGCTCGTTTTGTTTCCTCAGTGGAGTGGCAGGGGGGGCAATGTGTAGCCTAGTGAGTGGAACTTGGAGCATAGTAATGCACAAGAACTATTCTACAGAAATATCCATTTATGCTTTCTTGATTGGTTACTTCATGGTAAGAACCAATAACTTTTTGTTTTTGACAACTGTAATACTTTCTTCTTTCTCAATCATTTTTACACATATTTAGATTGATGCCTAACTAAAGAACTGGTTTGAAGACAAAACTATTTGTTAATGTTGGTAATCCACATTGATTATAGAGATAAAAAATTTTAATAGTTTATAATAAGTAGATATATAATAAGTAGATATAAATCTTACATTAGAAGCTGATATGTAAAGTTGAGTTAGGCTTAAAGTTTATTTTCGAGATGATATCAGAACTTATCTTAATAAGATTGTCGGGCTTATCAAATTACTATTGAACGATCTTTACATATAAGTTTCACGCTCAAGTTAAGAAGTCTCAGCATGAATGTGTTAGAAATCCTACGTCTACTAGAAATAAGATTTTTCAATATTGATATAGATAATTTCTATAGAAATCATTTATTAAAATGTATGATGCTAATCTTGCATCTTATCTTTGTCATGGCCTTTGTTATGCAGTTTCGGTTAGCAATGTCATGGCCACAAGCATGTGTCTCAGCATACTATGTTGCCTACGCAGAGAATCCACAGAGCACTCAATTTGACTCCACCATCCCTGTACGCTTGGAGCAGCTTTATAGATCGCATGCGTAGATAACACTGAGCTAATAATTTTCAGATTTGATGAAATGCTGAAGGAACAGTAAATACAGCAGAGTATATCAGTATATTAATCCAAGATGAACTTGCCGATCCCAAATTACAACAGTGGAAACAATTTTCACAATGTACATAAAGGTTTAATTTTGATGTAGTCTTCAATCACCATAAACGTAACAATGCAAGTTTCCTATGCCATTCCTTTCATTCCATAACATAAGTTCATATAATTCTTTCTTGAATGAAATAAATAAACTATGACCCTCTTTTTCTCGTAGGCATATAAGTAATATTCCTCTGCATTACCAAATATAAATGAAGTCAACATAACCAAGAATAAGTTGGAGAAGTTTAAGCAAATACTAGCCACCACATAATCAAAAGTTTCTTTGTAGAAGTTCACAAAGACACAGTACTATGTTAATTATGTCAAACACAAAATGCAGCTAATAGAAATAACAGTATAGGAACTTCAGCAGATATCTTTTTACATCTATGTTAATTATGTCAAACACAAAATGCAGCTAATAGAAATAACAGTATAGGAACTTCAGCAGATATCTTTTTACATCTAAGAGTGAGATTCTGGTATGAAGTCAAAATGCATGCCAGAAGAAGAATGAATGGTGCAAAGCACAAAAGACTTTAACTTGGGAATTAGTGCTTTAGATTTGAAGATTATCACAAAGTACTTTCTTTATGAAGATCTTGATGTATTGAATTCTTCCTAGGTGTTGCGTCTGAAGTTTGTAGACGTTGTAGTATAAATGTGTCTGATTGTTGTAGACGTGTTTGATAGTATGAGCGTCTGATAACTCGGTGTAAATCGTTTGGTGAACTTGTAGTTTCGTTGTATATATTCTATTATGTTAGCTAGTTCCTGTCTTGTACTTTAACTAACATATAATTGTTTTGTAGCCTTGTATATGTTGTGAACATTATTAGATCACAACTAAATGCCTTCTATAAAACTTATTGATTAATAAACGAGACAATTAATCATATATATTTTGCTTATGTTCTTTGTTTGTTGTGTCCTTTAATGGGATTTGTAACTAGTATCTTGTTTTGAATTTGAGTTATATTTTTGAGGATGAGTATCACATTCAAGATGGAGAAGTTCAATTGGAACAACATTTTCATGTGATGGACAATTAAGATAAGAGTCTTGCTTAGAGGCAAAAGGTGTGAATATTATTTTCTGAACGGATGTCGCATATATGATAGAGTTGATTTATATGATATTTTTGGAGTAATTTTTATAGCAAAACTAACTTTTCCCAAACTTAAAAATCTGCTTAATTCTCAATTTGTGTGGTTTTTGTTAATAATTGATTATAAGAGCTAAAAATGAATTTGATTACTAATTCATACTATTTTGCCTAAAAATGAATAGAAAAACATTGGATTAAGAGAAAAAGAATTGAAGCCTTGAAGATGAGAGATTAAAGAGCAATTTGATATAAAACATCTAAAGTCCGGTGCCACAACCTAAGCTCGGCTTGAGCAAATCCAAGAACAAAATAATGGAAACGAATGCAGAATTATGGAATTGTGCTCGACACTATCAAGCTTGAGAGTCAGAGACACAAATTGCACTTAACACCACATATGCTATGCCTCACTACAAAAAATATCAATTTTATCTACAGAGAAAATCCGTAGATAAGGTCTAAATTTTGTATGTGAATAGTAATTACTGATGGATTACATACAGAAAAAAAATTGTATGTAAATGTGGCGCAGGTATTTTACATTCTATATGTAATTTATCTACGAAATAATCTGTATGTAATGTCGTAGATAGTTGCAACACACATTACATACGAAATTTTTTTATATGTAATTTATCTACGGAATAATCTGTATGTAATTTATCTACGACATTACATACATATTATTCCATAAATAAATTACATACAGAAAAATTTTGTATGTAAGATCTTATATTCGTATATACATACTATTCTTGGGGTATTTGAATGAAAGAAATAGAGAGATGAAAAGGGAGATAGGAAGAAAAATGGTTGAAAGCAAATTGTAAAAGAAGTTGAATGTATCAACGCAATAACTTATTCAAAAGCACTTTTATTCTTTCATGATGTTACGACAAGATTCTCATTTTATTTATTGATAATAATGACAAGAACCAAAACATTGAGCATTGTGTTACAATTGAAGATGAATTTGTCTATTGATAAAGGCTATATTTCAGTGTTTTTAACTACAAATTCTGGATGATTTAATGTCTTTAATATTGAGAGGAAACATTTAATGTTCTTTTCCTTGTAATTAATGAAGAATGCATTGTGACCCCAAATTGATAAAGAAAAGGATTTCAAGAAGAATTGAGAAGAATCAGAGAAGATGAGTTGGAAAGGAAAGACAATACAGTTGTGAAAGAAATACAAAAGAGAAGAAGAGTACTGTTAGTGACAAATTGCTTAAGCTTCAAATTCAGATTGAGCTAGAAGTCACTAAAGACTTAAATGACACAAAAACCTAAAATTGGCAGGAGGTATAAAAGAGGAAAAAATCTTCATTGGAAAGGGAGTTGGCTGGCTGCTATAGTGAAGAACAGTGCCCTATAGAAGAATGTCTCTTGTATTCATGACTGCTATGTGTAACTAACTTTCATCTATTTTGGGATTGAATGATATTTCCTCACACATTGTATTCTTGTTGTTCATCTTGATAATGCATGAGTTATTCAAATTGTATTCTCTTTATGTACTTAATGCTTGAATCATTTGCGCAACTGGTTCTTGAACTAAAAAATCTTAAAATTAACTGGAAAGTAGTTTTGAGGTTTGGAAATCATTGAGAGTACCCATTACAATGCAGCACTAGGGATGTGTTACATTGTAATGGTTGCGTGAAACAACTGTACTTAATGCGGGTTCACCCTCCATGAAAGCTGGGAAAAATAATATCATGCAAGAGAACATATGAATTTCAAATCACGAGGAATAGGTTGAATGAATCTTATTTGTGCAAAGTCGTAGGATAAACATACGTTATTAATGATTTATGGTTAAGAATACAAATAGTTGAGTTAATGAGTTCAATCCCAAGATAGTTTCCTCATTACTGCATTTATACTCTATTTTACTGTTTATTTTTATACAACCCATTACTGTTTGCAATCTGTTCTACATCAAATCCTTAAACACTATTCGCTTAAGCTACTCCACTAGCTGAAGCTCGATTAATATCATTCCCTGTGGATTCGACACTTGTACTTATTTCTCTATATCACTTCTTGACTTGGTATACTTGCCAAAGATAGTCATCAAGTTTTTGGCGTCGTTGCCAGGGAATGACGATTATTGAGTATTAGCATGTGTAGTTACTTAAGAAGTAAATACTTGTAAATCCTATTTTCTTTTATTTTTAGAAATAGATATTAATATACCTTGTTAACTGCTGACAATTGTGTGTTTACACTGTGATTTATGCTATTGAGAGGCCAGGTTCCTCAAGACCAATTGGAATTTGACGAAGAAATAGAGAAAACATTAAGGAGGAATCATGGTAGAAGAAGGAGAGAGCAACCGAGTTTGGAAAAGGGAACAACACATACAAAAATTCTGATTTATCTACTGCAGAGAACAGATAAGAGATCATCATGGTAGATCCTGGAAACAATCCACCGAGGAGAATTCTGGGAGATTATGCAATGTAACAGGGTCCTAGGCATTTCTCAAGTATAGCAATTCCAAACACCACCAATGAAACCAACCTTTCTCAGTATGATCAACAATCATCAATTTACAAGAATAAATCACGAGGATCCATACAAACACTTATCCACCTTTTACGAGTTGACTGGAACTTTGGGATTTGGAGATGCAGAGATTGAGGCAGTCTACTTGAGGTTATTTCCATTTTGATTGGCGGGAAAGGCCAAGGAGTGGTTGAAGTCTCATCCTATCCAAAGTCTCACCAACTGGACTGAGGTGGAAGAGAAGTTTCTTAATAGATTTTTCCCCATGTCAAGATACATCAAAGCCAAATCAGATATTTCAACCTTCAGGCAAGGTAATGATGAAGCATTTTGTGATGCATGGGAGAGGTTCGAAATAATGCTGAGAAGATGTCTCAACCATGGCTTTGAAGATATTGCTCAGTTAACCATTTTCCACAATGGACTTAGGCCGGACACGAAAATGATTTTGGATGTTGCAACAAATGGAACTATGATGGCTGTGGACGTGGAACAAGCCACCAGAATTATTAAAGCACTGACCTCTATTGATTACAAGGCCCAGCATGATAGACACAATGCACAACCAAAGAAAGGAATGTTGCAATTAAGCACAACAAATGCTTTACTTACTCAGAACAAGATTCTGACTCAACAAATGGAGGTGATTACAAAACAAACGGCAAATCTGCCCAAGCAGTTGCATGCTGTTCAAAATTCTCAAGGGCAAAATCAAGTTATGAGGTGTGACTTCTGTGGAGGCAACCATCTGAATGACAATTGCTTTTACCAAAATCAGTCAGAGGAGGAAACATTCTATATGAGCAACCATGGGAGACAGACTGGATTTCAGAGTAATTACCACAATAATATGGCACCAGGTTGGAAGAACAATGTAAGCCAAGGAGCTGGATGGAACCAAGAGGTTGGACCATCTAACAGACAAATGATATTTCAGTAGCATCAAAATTTCCCCACTGTGCAAGAAAGAACATCCAAATTGGAGGACACCTTAGAGAAGTTCATGCAGGCTTCGTTATCCAATCAAAAAAACACTGAAGCGTCAATTCGAAACTTGGAAACACAGGTTGGCTAGCTGGCCAAACAAATATCAGAACAACAAGACAACCAATTTTCTACAAACACTTAACCCAATCCCAAAGAACATTGCAAGGCAATTTCTTACAGAAGCAGGAAAGTTGTGGGGGCAGGCATAGGAGATAACCTCAAAATAGAAAAGGCTGTAGTAGAAGAAAGAATTGATGAAAATGAGGGAACTGAACTGCAGATAGAAAAAATAGAAAGTGGAAAATAGAATAACAGTTTGGAAGAAGAAGCAGCACAACTAGTGGTAAAAGAGAAAGAGCAGAAGGAATGAATTAGTAACAAAATTGAAATGCACCCGTGCCACTGAGGCTAAGTCCGAATGTGCATCACTGTTTACAATTTATTTAATAGATATTCTGCGTTAGGGTTAGGCATCTTCGACCGCCGAAGAGCAAAAATTACCTTTGGAGACAATTTTAGGATTTTCTTGGGGTAATCTTCTTATTCTATTGTTGTTATGCAATGTTTAGTTTTCACATAACTATGAGGGGCAAAATCCATTATTGTTGAGGTTACATTTAACCTTTCTAAACTTTCAGGTAATTATTTTGGTTTTAATGTTTATGTCATTCCCTTTTGAATGTTAGTATTTTAATTCTATGCTTAAAACTTGTTATGTTGATTGATGACTTGATCTTTGATTCTTGGGATATTGTGAAATACCTTTTATAATCAGGAATTGAATTGAAATATCTGATGAAAGCTTGTATCTAGGAATAGAATATGATTCATTGGTTGTTGTTAAACTCATGTGGCAATTGCAAGTTTTATTTGTATAATTGATCCAAAAGTTGAGGATAATAGATACTATTAAGCTTATTCACTTAATGAGTTATGCTTTGGTATATTTTTTGGTTGAGATTGATTATTGTTTGGAAAGAAAGTAAACATTTTTATGCATAAAAGTGAAGATTGGTGAAGTCTAATTATGACAATTTCATATTATTCATCTTTAATTTTTTTTTTTTTGCATTTCAATTGTTGACAAAAATACTAAAAGGGCATTTTATTTGTTTTTACTTTTATGCACAACAATATAAATTATGAAATTGTTCTTGAGTCTAATTTTGTTATATTTGTAATTATTGTCTTTTATTGTACAAATTCGTTAAGAGAGAATAATATCTTTATTACTTGTTGTATTTGAGACTCGTGCACTTGTCATCATAGCAAAAATAAACTAACAATTATTTGGCACTATTGGGGAGGGGGGATTTGTGTTCCAATATATAACATTATGCATTTATATTTCTTGTAGACTCACTTTTTTTGTTTTATTTCTTTTATTCTTTTTAATTTTTTATAGTCAATAATTTATTATGTACAATGTTTTTCTGCTCTAATTGATATTTAGAATTTTGAACTTCGTTCTTAATAAGAGATGATAGAAGAAAGTCAAAATCATAAGAGATCACAGGAGACTCAATTGTATAAGCGAGACTTGGAGACTTTACTAACATTTTTAGATCTACCATGAATAAAAAGATTGCTAAGATGAAGCCCGCTATGTTATAGTTGATCAGTTCTTACCAATTTTTTGGTACAGTCATGGAGACCTACATACTCATTTATGAGTTTTCTGGTTTAGTTGGTATTACGAGAGCATATGAGGAGACATTGTTTTTGAGGTTATTTCCATTCTCCCTGACTGGGAAGGCTAACGCATGACTTCAATCACAACCTAACCAAAGTCTGACTAGTTTGAAGAATGTGGAGACCAAGTTTTTAGCTTGTTTCTTCCTGTCATTTAAGAATAATTAGGCGAAGCCATAGCTATGTTTGTGCAAAGTGCTAATGAACCATTGTGTGAAACCTGGGAGAGATTGAAGGCTTTTAGGAAATTTTCTTTTCTTTGTTAGTGGCTCCTTCACGAACTTAGCATAAGCTAATATTTGTTCTATAGCTACTTCAAAGGGAATGTTAATCTGTAGCTGCTTCATTATGTCCATGAATTTAATTGTCTCTCTTTGTCTTTTGTTGAAGGAGTATGAGGATAAGGCAAGTGTTGATCAAGTAGAGGATTCACTCCATTATTATTCTTTTTATTCTCATTATTTTTATTTCTTTATTTTTTTTCATTTTCTTCTTCTTCATTTATTTCTAGCTTTATTTTCTTTTTTATACTTTCTCTTTCTTTACACTATTTTTCTTCATCTTACCTGATTCAAAGGGAGTTTATTCTCCAGCAAGTGGTATTGATTCCTATTCTCATTATTTTACCACTCCTTGTGGTAGTTTCCTTGCACTTCTCCTTGGGATTAACTGTTGTGTTGGTTGAAAATTGACCATTTTAATTTTTAGATAACTACTTTGCAAACTACCCCACTTGAGTTTCTAAAAATTTAATTGAAGTTTCTATATTCTTTTGATTCATCGTAGAAACTTACATGAACTTCTCAAGTGTGTCCTCCAATTTTGACTGTCTCTCTTGGACTACTAGAAAATTTTGCTACTAAAATGGAGGTCTATACTTCTTGCTTATAGCCATAACCTTTCCTTTGGTTTCTTCTCCAACCCTCTGAGATAGAATAAGCATTGTTTTCAGGACTAGGAAAGTTACCTTGCCTTGGACGATTGTTCATGTAAATAACCTCTTCTCCTTGGCCGATTCCAAGGTAATAATAATGTCTATTAAAGTGTTATCCTGCACAGAAATCACACCTTAAAAGTGGTTGTTATAGAGGAATTGAAGACAAAGGACTTAGACTTGAAGTCCAACAAAGGAAAACGGTGTCAAGTTCCTTAAAGAAGTACTCATAAACAGTTAAACTTGATCTCATTAAGAGTAGGTTTCATATACATCCAATCATCATCAAAACAAGCCACAACTATTATGAGTCTGACATCATCAATAAATAGGCTCGAAGACTTACAAAACTCCTTAATTCATTGGTCTCTTGAGTGAGATTTTTTTCACTTTCACCCTTAGTTGGACTTTATAATGAGCCTTCCATCCAAGACATAGTAGCCACCATCATCACCCGATAGCAATGAAAACAAGAGAATTCCTTCACCATTTCTCCTTCTATTGAAAAAGGATTCTTCTTCAATGGTGAAAACTTCCCTACTAGCAAATGGTCTACTACCATGAGAAGAATTAGAGAATAGAGAAGAAAAGAAAGAGTTTGATAGTAAACAATGATATCTAACAATGAGAAAGATGAATGAAAAGACAAATAAAAGAGAAAGACAAGTTTGTGAGAGCAAAAGCAGAAGTGATGCTTGAGCAAAGTAACTATGGAAGTATAAGAGTAAAAAAAAAAAAGGAAGATTTTTTTTTTTTAAATAAGGAACATTCATTTTGCTTTGTACTTACAACAAAATATGTTTTGTGTTATTTAACCTTATTATCAAAAGTTTATGAAAATATATAATATCAAAGTAAGTATTCACTTAATTATCATCTATTTATTGTTATATTAAACTCCTATTAAATTCAGCCTTATAACTCTTTGTACATATAAAACTCTTATCCAATCTTTAACATCCTATTTGAAAATTCATCTTCAAAGAATTCATAAATTTAGAAAAGGTAATTTAATTCTTCTCCCTCATTCAACTCAATTGATGTTAGTATCATTTAACATTTTTTTTTATCCTAGTATACCTCATTATAGCATGATGATTTACAATAAACTTTTTATCTTGTACGTGCCATAACTATGTAAGTTAATGTTTTTCATTGTAATAGTCACAAAAAAGAATTTTAATAAAGGAGTAAGCATGAGTACTTTAATGATCAGTTGTGTATTTTTATCTTAAACTAAAATACATTCTAATGTTGTTATCCTTTAATATATTCAAATATTTTATTATTTTTTCTTCGTTTTAGGTTAATGGGTGAAACTTTTTTTAAAGAGACTATTTTATGTTCAATAATATAAAAATTAACAAAATAACATTGTCATTTAATACATTAGATTCTTATCATTTTTATACCGAAGTCGATATACAAATTTGTCGGGCGTCGTAGGGTAGGGTCACTACCAAAGTAGCATAGAAATTTCACAGTTAATTAAACTCAAAGCATTTGTAAATGACAAAGTTAAAGGAATTATTTAATTTTTAAGTTTAAATTTTTACACCAAAGTCTGTGACATCCTCAAAAAGACTCAGAAAAAAAAAATGTCTGGTTGCATGACATGTATTGATGACGTTAAAATAATATTTTCTTCTATTTTAATTCGATACAATAGCTTCTTATTATTTTAATAAGCTCTAAAAAAACCTTCATATTCTTTTCACGAGACAGAGTTTCCTACACCATTCCAAAAAAAGAGCATATGATGAAACTTCTGAAAATGTCTGCTTTTATGAACTTTTTAATTTAGTTATTTTATACCAGATGTCACTCCTCACTCTGTATAAAACTTCTGAAGTTTAGAGGGTTTCAATTTATTTTATAAAATTTTAACGTGAAAAAAATTAATAGTTTGATAACGACGTTTCAACTTCACCATTATGTTATCTGAAACTGTTTAAATTTTTAAATTTTAACTTATTTGAACTTTAAAAATAGTACTTTCTTTTACTTCTCTCTTTTTTTTTATCTATTTAAACAATATATAATTCTAATAGATTTCTATTCAAACCATTTTTCCACATCAGAAAGAAACCTAATTGGGTTCTTATTCAATTTTTGGGTAGTTGGTCGTTATTATTATTCAACCAACTATCACTTTTCTTTATTTCTTTAATCACTAAATTGTTAAGCACTTTCCCAACGTTTTTCTTATATACTTAAGAAATTTCCCTTTGCACATTATTAACCACTTTTCTTATACACTAACACTCCAATCATAGTACTATAAAAACAGCTGAGAATTGAACCTTCAGTTTCTGTCATGTTCTACCTCTCCTTTTATAGTACAACTTCTCAATCCTCCATATATTGACACGAATAACACATCCTCAAGAACATGCTCTAAATGGCACGTTTCATCTCTAACACCAAACCCCTACACAGAAAACTACTTCTCCTCAACATATCCTTCGTTTTCCTCATCTTTCTCTTCCTCAGTGCCTATCTCCACCCTTCTACTTCCAATGTTCATGCCTCCACAAATGTCTTCAACCATGCTAGAATGCTCACTGACATCAGTGTTGATGGTTGCACTGACCTTCACAAGTATTTGGATAACGACTCCAAGTGCTTATATGTCAAATCCCACGTTAACTGCAGGTCAAAAGGGTATATAAATTATCTCCAAATCTTCTACTGCAGCTTCGGGCATTCCCCGATTTTGGGGCATGTCCTGCTTATACTGTGGCTTGTGATTTTGTTTTATCTTTTGGGAGATACAGCTTCAAATTACTTTTGTAGTAACCTAGAAGGTCTCTCTGACATCTTGAGACTATCCCCCACCATTGCTGGGGTAACCTTGCTCTCTCTGGGAAATGGTGCTCCTGATTTTTTTGCCAGTGTTGTGTCTTTCACAAGATCCAATGACGGAGCGGTTGGCCTCAATAGCATTCTGGGAGGGGCATTTTTTGTGTCCAGTGCTGTTCTGGGGGTCATAAGTTTTCTTGTTAGTGCAAATGAAACAGCAATTGACAAGGCTAGTTTCATCAGAGATGTCATTTTCTTCCTTTTCTCACTTTTCATTCTCCTTGTCATAATTTCTATTGGTAAAATCAGCCTGTTGGGTTCAATCTTTTATGTTTCTATTTACTTCCTCTATGTGTGTGCTGTCTCTGCCACACATTTCATATACGGAGGGGACAGGACTGAAGGGGAACTTGCCTCATCTTGTGATGACTTGACTGAGTCAGGCATACCCTTGCTAGGGTGTGTTGATGATGAGAAACCAAATGTATCAAATAAAGAGGTAATTGAAGAAGGAGGGGAGAAGCAAGAGGGTTTTGGTAATGATTCTTTTGACTTGAGTTACTTGAGCAAGTTTGTACATGTGCTAGAGCTACCTCTTTGGTTGCCAAGAAGGCTTACTATACCTGTTGTGAGTGAGGAAGGTTGGTCAAAGCCATATGCTGTTATATCTGTGACTTTGGCACCAGTGTTGTTTGCAGCTCTTTGTAACACCCAAATGGAAAATGAGAGTTCAAGGAGCAGTCTTGTTTCATACTTGACAGCTGCTTTAATTGGCATTGTTTTGGGGAACATGGCATGTGTGACAACCAAGAGCACTAGTCCACCCAGAAAGTGCTTGTTTCCATGGCTAGCTGGGGGCTTTTCTATGAGTGTAACATGGACTTACATCATTGCTGAAGAACTTGTTTCCCTCTTGGTTGCACTTGGGAATGTCATAGGGATTAGTCCTTCAATCCTGGGACTGACAGTCCTAGCTTGGGGTAATTCTCTAGGGGATTTGATAGCCAATGGTGCAATGGCCAAGAATGGTGGGCCTGATGGGGCTCAAATAGCTGTCTCTGGTTGTTATGCAGGCCCTATGTTTAACATTTTGATGGGCTTGGGCTTGCCTCTTGTACTCTCAGCATGGTCTGAATACCCAGAGTCTTATGTGATTCCCAAGGATCCTTCTCTTTATGCAACACTTTTATTCTTGATGGGAGGGGTGCTTTGGGCCCTTGTCATATTGACAAAGAAGAATATGAAGCTTGATAAGTCCTTGGGAATTGGGCTCTTGACTATTTACATCTGCTTTTTGTTTATAAGGATGGTCATTGCAATTGGTGTTATTAAATTCTAGAGAAATACTTTCGAAGGAGTAAGGTCCATTTTTTAATGTATGTGATGCACATGACTTATTTATTATACATTGCAGTTTTCAAGATCTTTAATAATGTAAAGTTACCATGCTTTGATATCTTGTTACAGTAGGAATAGAATAATCACCGTTTGATGGAGTCTAAGACCATAAATAAACATAGGAATTTTACTGAATCAACTATATTTTATATATTTAATATGATAGTACAAATTTTTTTAAGGCAGTAAATGATCTATAACTAACCAGATGATCTAACTTACTAAACGGTTTCATAAAAACTAAAAGTTTTGATAATTTCGCAATCATAATGGTGACAGGGACAACAATTCAAAGAAAACAAATAATTAAAATTTTGAAGAAAATAAAAAAAGAGAATCGTTATTATAGTTTATTATGAAAAATTATGAAAAATAATAAAAATAAAATAAAATAAGTCTGTAAAAATCGAATTTAGGATTTGAGATCGATTACGTATAAGGAAGGTATTAAATGAGAGTAAAAACAAGTGTGATTTTGAAAATATTTATTTTTCCAAAAATAAAAATAAAAATAAAAATAAAACAAATAAAAATATATATATATTTTTTTTAATTTTGGGGTCTGACAAGAGACCTTGCTTATACGTATTTTCATCCGGAATGGAAAATCAAGGTTATGTAATTCTATCGTTAGAAAATGTTTGTTTGAGTGTTTGCTATTTTTTAATTTTTGAAAATTTTATATTTTTTATCTTTCAAAAATTTGATATTTTTATATTTTGAAAATTTTATTTTGTTTGTGTACTTTTTTAAAGAAAAATTTGTATCAAATATTGTTGGACACGTGGTCATTTGAATATTTAAAAAAGTTTTTGAATTAAATCCTACATGACACGAACGGTGATTTGGGGATCTAATAATTTTTTTTACATAATAAAATATTTGAATTAAACAAATAATATATACATTTTCTTTTTAAAATAAAATAGGGAGTGTAAATAGTAGAAACAAGGTGCCAAAAGAAAGAGATCCAACCTGTTGGGCTCGTAAGCCAGGCCCAGCTTTCCCCTTTCTTAGAATCACGATGCACTTGCGAATAAAGGGGGTGCGAACAGTGGGAACCCAAATTTGAGTAAGGGCCCAACACTCTTATCTATCTCTTTTTTTCTTTTTCTTTTTTCATCTTCTATTTCGCCTTAATACCTTGCTAATCATCTCTCTCTAAAGGTTTCCGTTCATGCGTCAAAGGAGGAATCATGCTTCGAAGTTGGGGTTCACACTGATGACGATTGCAATGCTTCGTGAGGAAGAGGAAAAATTACATTTTTCCAGCCCCAAAATCAAATAGTCCCAAATTCAGTGTGGTAACCGAAAAAGAGGAGGAACACAACAACTTTTTGTCTCAACGGTGTAATAATGATACATTGACGCATTATACCTAGATTATAATGTTACGTGACGTTTACGTGGCTAATAGGGAATTGTTTCTTAGGTGACATAATTCATCAGCATGAAAGTGAGTGAAAAATAGAGTTTTACTTTTGAATTTATTTGTGTTTCATTTTCAATCTACTCATCTTCTTAGTTATAAAAAAAATCACAAAGGAACCGCATCTCTATCTCAGCACAAACAAACCACACGGTCGCAATTCCGTTTCCAACTTTTTACTGGCAGAATTGAGATTTAGGAGACTAATGTAAATGGTTCCTTCAATATGTTGTGTGTGGGCCACTGCTTGTGTTATAAATGGCATTACTCCTGAATCAAAGTTGAGGGTTAATGGACACAGTTGAAAGGATTATTTTAAAGGGTGAATTACATTGGAGATAAAGTGTAATTATCCCTTTGTTTAACTATCATTCTTGAATGTTGGTTTAGATTGAAATTGTTAAAATAGAGTTTGGTTTCTTTAGTGGGATTCCATGTGGTCTTATATAATCCTTTTGCCATAATGTCGTTTTTTAGTAGAAAACAATACCTTATAATTGAAAATTAGAAGTCCTAAGATGTTTCACACGAGGCTTGGGTAATCCTCACCCTCGAGTTATATACTATGTGTACAATATTATTTATATATGTTTTTTTGAAATAAATGAGTTTCTATAACAACAACTAAGAAATAATAAAAACTATTATATTATATTATATTATATTATTATATTATATTATTCTAACTCAAAATCAACAATAAACAATGATGTTGGAAGAAATTAGAATAGCAGATGAGAAATGAAGAACTTAATAACAGAAGAGAGGAAAACTACTCACATTCCACTTACCGTCTATTCTCCTGTCCTTCTAGCATGTATAATTCTCTAGCCACTTGAGTTGTTGACCTATTCTAATGCTTCTCTTCACTTTTTTCATGATATGTGAATTTTTATTTTTGGACCACATTATTTTAATATTTGTATCAGTTCCACTATGTAATCTTACATTATGATATTCGACCGTCTAGTCTTAATGTTGGATTCCTAGCTACGTTCAATCTTGCGAATTTTCAATTCTAAATGTCTAGTTGTAGGGATGTGAGCAGAGTTGTCAATAGTAGCGGACCTTTATTTGCACTGTCATATAATTACATTTCAAAATTTCAAAATATCAATCATCCTGCTATATGCTATATTACTAATGTACTTTTAAGTGTCATCTTAATAAAGTCAAAGCTTCATTTTAGTAATTTATGTTAATTTTTAATATAAATTCTTACTTAATTATCTAATATAACATCAAAAGTACTTAAAAAATTGCATCTGGATTATTATAACAATCGTTACTTCAACATCTAGTTAAACTTGTGATTATCTTATGAAAAACCTCATGAACTTGATGCTCCTCTCTTACCGAAAACTGAAAAAGAAAAAGAAGCCAAAGACAGATCCTGGGCTAGAGGATTTGCAGACAAATGTTTTTTGAAAGGTAATGTCTTCATGCCTTTATGTGTATATGTTGTGGTTGTACTTCATTCTATTAGCACTATCTTTTGACATGTAGGATCACAAGATGAAGTTAGATGTATTATGGCATTGAAGAAATGATGAATTCTTTGCGATTTTGAACATTAATGAAATTCAGTCCCTCTATTCAGTGGTGTAAAGTTTGATCGTGATCACTCTGAACTAGCAATGGGAGATCCAAAATTAATGTTATTTTAGTAGATTATAAATTGTCTTACCTTCCATTAAGAGAGAAATTAGGAACTAAAACCATCAAGCAAATTATGTTAGTCTAGTCTATTGTGGAAATTTGTATATATTTTCAAAACTCAACATACACATATAAATGATGGATTGGATAAATGGTCATCCGTATGTTTTTATTCTTTTACAAAATTTGCAAAATATTCTTGATAGAGGTACTAAGTTGTCTTTCCTTGATAGAATCCTCATAATAATGGAGCATCTTTCAACATGGAAGGTATAAATGCATAAGTCAAATCACTAACAACCTTCTCCTGTTACTTATTGTCTTCTCTTGTCTTTCCTGTTACTTATTGCCTTCTCTTGTCTCTCCTGTTACAATTGGGCAGATGAAGCATGATATTGTTGTTTAAAATATAAATGATTGATTGGATAAATAGTGACCCTTCTGTTTTTATTCTTTCACAGAATTTGCAGGGTATTCTGGATAGAGTAGTAAGTTGCCTTTTTCTGATGGAATCCTCATCAATGGAATATCTTTCAACGTGATGCAAGTCAAATCACCAACAAAACTTTAATCAAGTCTTTAAAGTTATAAATCCATACGTAGTTTTTTAGTTTTAACCAACTCCGTTTAGTTTTTGTCACATTCCTCCATCTTAATCATGAATTGTAACTTAAACTTGTGTCAGATTAACGGGAAAAACTGTGAAATTTTTTTTCTTATTCCGTTTACATGTGCACCCTTCATACCTTCGTAAATTGACAAACTTCTTCGTGCATGCAAAGACTGGATTGTTTTTCAAGTAGCACAAGCCTCTTAGATATCAACACCTACACCTTTGATTCCATTTCATAATGATTTCTTAGATAGTTATGAATTAATATTTATTCTTTGATAGTTATGTAGGTAGTAACAAGTTACAATAAATTTAAATTTTCTCTACTCGTTGGTTTGAAAATTAATGGTCAACCATATGCAATAGATGAAGCTATTAGATTCTCAAAAAAGGTAAGGACATAAGCCTAAGCTGTTTATTTTTCCCATTTTGGATATAAGAAAGCTAATTCAACTGAACAAAAGGTAAGGAAGAGATTGTAATAATTTCTCTTACTTCCTTGACATATTTGAATTTCTTTTCTTTTTGCCCCTAGTTGGTAAATCACAGAGGTTCCCGTACGTCTCTTCAAAAGTCAAGTTCAAAGATTTTTTAGCTTCCTTTGCAAGGGAAAAAAACTATTGGCACGAAAATCTAATTCAGAAAGTTCACAAACTGATCACTGAAATGGAGATTGAGAGGGATGATCTGACTTGTATGGGAAAGGGATGATCTGACTTGTATGAGAAAGGGATGATCTGACTTGTATTGGAAAGAGATGATCTGACTTGTATTGGAAATAGATGATCCGACTTGTATTTTAATTTTGATTGTTTATGATAATGAGAAGTTTAATTATAAATATCATTTTACATTGTAATATGGATTAGATGTTTATTATGACCTATATGGATTGGATGAATTTACAAACATAATGAATAAACTTATATTTAAACAAGAAACGTGTACTATATTATTTTGTCTTACTAACACTACTTTTTAAGTATATCTTTATCTAAACAGGTTGTTTCTATATTTGTTGCGCTAAAGTCTTTTCTATGAGAAAATACATTGAAATAGTTCAATGAACAAAATCACTCGAAATGTCACATTAATGATAAAATAATAAGCTTACACACTTACAATGTCATCTCCATTATAAAAGGTTATCATATGAGTTCTTGAAGTTTAATTGCAACACACCACTCTAAAAAAATTTATTGCAATTTTTATTTTAATGGAAAAGTTGTATAAGAACCATCCTCTTGACCATAACTCGACATAACCATGTGTATTTAAATGATTAACTGTTTTGGACTTTTTGAACACTTAAAACTTATCAAGAAACAATGTCCTTACTGCAACAAGCCTTTCATCTGCCAACTTGCCCGGTCAAAACAAAGATGTAGTTTAGAACACATCTATCAAATAAATATAGTAAATATTAATCTAAGTAACGCAACACACGTAATCTAAAATAAATCTGTCTAATAAATATAATAAATTTTAATACAACTAAATAATGTTAAAATAATAACTAATTAAGAAAATAAAAGATAAAATAAGTAAAAAAAAATATAAAATTTCAAAAGATGCTTATGCTATGAATATTATTAAAATGAGTTAAGAAAAAAAAAAACATTGTTCTAATATGTTTAAGCCTCTAAATATGAACAGACTGAGAGTTACAAGTCCATTATAATGTCCGGTTGGACCTTCATTCTTGAACAAACTACTAATGCTAAAATCAAACCAAACACTCTAAATAATGTTGGTATTACCTATAGGTTGATTCAGATAAAAATTTAGTCATCTATTCCAAATATTAGCACATTAACAATCCTTTAAGAAAATACCCGAACCTGACATACATTTTAGTTAATTATAAGTTTACAACCACCAGCTTCCATCCATATGATAGTTCTAATAACTGAAAACATTAATGTTCTACTGAACATTTTTCATCAACTAGTCGCACTAGTTGTGGGATCCTAGCATAACATAATAATACCTGACCACGACTCAGATGCCTAGAAGCTCATCTCCAGTAGAAAGAACAACAATTGTTGGACTAGGATAAACCTACACTAAAGTGTTATTTTCCACCCAATGTAAGTCTATAACTAATATGTTCACTTCTTTCGCACCATGCTATTAAAAAAAAAAAACAATTATACTTGACTCACAACGGACTAATGCACATTGAAAGTATTTAACCCAGTGTAATTAAGTGTTTAACACAATTTAACTTTCTGACCAGACACCACAAGCACCAAATGTATTAATTTGCAGACATGAAAACTTGAACACCAAACATGTTTTCCATCCTGCTATTCAATACAAGTATGCTTTGCTTCACGACGGAGTACCTACCAACGACAACAACAAAAAAAAAGTGGTCATGCGCCCACCACCAAAATTGCACATTCAAAGTATTTATCCTAGTGTAATTAAATGTTTAACTCAGTTGAAGTTTCTAACCACACACCACAACCACTAAATATGTGCTCCCCACACCTCAAAACTACAATCCCATACATGTTTTGCACCCAGTCATTCAATACAATTGTGCCTTGGTTCTCAACGGAACACCTATCAACCACAACAACCGACGAAAAGTGGTATTGCACCCACCACCAACACTGTACATTCAAGATGTTTAACCAACTGTACTTAAGTGTCTAACTGATATGAGGTTTCTGACCACACACCACAACCACCAAATATAGGGCCCCTCACTTCAAAAATGCATTCACATTCATGTTTTGCACTATGCCATAGAATACAGGTGTGTCTTGCTTCACGATGCACCACCTACCATCGACAACAACCAAGGAACAATGGTTCTGCGCCTACCACCAACACTGCATATTCAAAGTGTTTAAGCAAGTGTATTTAAATGTTTAATTGATTTAAAGTTTCTGATCACCCACCACATCCACCCTCCATAGTTCAATTAGTTACATGTTACGTACCCTGGCCTTCACTAAGGCCACCTAACAATGACATCAAACAAGGGACACTGGTCATGTGCCAACCCCTACCACTGCACATACAAACAGTTTAACTCTCTATGTATAATTGTTTAACTCTGTTGAACTTTTTGACCACCAACCATAGCTAGGAAATCTGTGCAATAAAATTTAAATTATGTCTTCAAAATAAAAGTTCATTTATGTTTGCCTTAATTGTTTTATTGTTAACTAGTTTTTTTCAACACCATCTTTAAACAAATCATAGTGAAAAATCTTGGTGAGACTAAATACGATCCTTTGTTAATGTAAACAAATTGGAAACAATGATATATTAACACCTCTTTCAACTTAGAAACAACTTGTGTCTCCTTTTCTCATTCCATCCAAAATATTAATTCAATATTTACAACCAAAAAAATATGTACGATATCTTGTTTAAATAAGTTATAGTTTAATGTTAATTTTTATTTTAATAATTAATTATACATTGAAAATATTTATTTATTCTAGTATTTATTAGTTTATGGGACTTATTTTCATATTACCTTTTTTTAAAAAAAAAGATAAAAAAAATATTTGTTTAAATAAAATTTTTAAAAAGACGACGATTAAAAATTCTGTAGAGTTATATAAATAGACAAAAATAAGTAATTTAGAAAAAAATTATGTATATACCAACTAGATAAATCTCTTAATTATTGTTATAAAGATATTATTTAAATATAAATAAGATATAATTTAACGTTAAATCATTTTGTTTTAATAATTAATTATATTTTAACATACAATTTTGAACTAAGACATAATTTTTTTATTTATAATAATTAATATTTACAAACAAAAGTTTTAATAATCAATATGTCCTTATGTAGGAAAAACCCTTTTATGTCCTTTCGGTAGCAAAAATTCCATTTTGCTCTTGTCCACATATGTGATAGTGGCCACATCACCGGTGGGCAAAGGGTTGGCAACCACGTATAGTTGTCAAACCAACATTTTCCTTACTTCTTGGTGTGTGGAGGTTAGTGGAGCATAGTACTTACAGGGTGAATCAAAAGATGATTTGGGGTACGTATAAAAATTGAGAGATGTGAGAAGAGAATAGTGGGCTACTAGCCCATATGGAAATGGGGCATGTGAGGAGAGCGAGGGAGTGTGGTGAGCAAAACTTGCCAAAATTGAGAGGCATGTATCGACAAATTGTAATATCCTATAAAATAGCTATAGAATAAAAACTAACATAAAATTTAGTTTTAGAGATAAATAAGATAACACATGAATATTTTTTAACAAAAAAGTTGTTTAAATAAATAAAAATTAGTTATTCAATTCTTACTTTTATAATAACAACCACCAACTCTCTCTAAGAAGATATTCTGTTTTATTTTTATAAAAACTACCAACTCTCTCTAAAAAGTTATTCTTCCATTTTCTTTGTCTTTTCTCTAAAATATCGCCTTCTTTCCTTATCAAACTAATGATCAGAGGTCTCCCCTAGATTCCCAGCATTGAGTAGAGCAAGAGTGTTTTGATCAAGGAAGCTAATTTGATTATTTTTAATAGATATTGTAATTACTTTAAATATGAATTGGATGGATTTGATTTGAATTGAATGGAATAAATGTTTTATGGATGGTATGATGTAGTATCAATATTCGCGTTGAGATTATTAGGATGTGCATTGTTTTGGGGATTCAACCTATCTAAGGAGGTATCCTGACTCTACTAGTACATTGGATTCACATAGATGAAGATTACCTCTTAGTAAAGAGTTGAAGGAGGTTCATATGGCTATGTCCGAGGTTTGAAATATGAGCTGATCAGAATAGAACATATTGATTAATCCTGTGCATATGGGAACTGTATGTGAGGTTTGAAATAGGAACTGACCATAACAAATTGTATTTGAGGTTTAAAATATGAGCTGATCGAAACAGATGAATGATATATGACAGATGCAGACCTCTGAGTCTAATTCACTGCACAATCTTTCTGAGGTAGAGAGTCCAATGTCTTTGTATGTGCGTCAGTATATGTATGATATGAGATGAATTATGAAAGCTGGACTTGTTGTTTGATTGAGATAAAAATTTAATTTATAAAAATATATATTTTTTTAAAACTCTATAGTTTACCCTTGTTTTTGTGTGGTGTTTGTTTTGTTTTTAAAGTTGCGATAATAGTGTATTACACGTGAGTAGATGATTTCACAAGTGATGTGACTCCTTAGTGAGATGATGGATAAGTTTAATTTTATTTAATTTTGAGATTGTATAAAGATATTTTTATTAAATCTTATGTAAAAAAGTATACTTTGAAATAAATGATGAATGTATGGATATTTATATTTAAGTTTATTATATAATTTTTATGCAATAAAATTCGTATTATATAAAAAATATAGGATGTTACACAAATAACATTGTCAATATTCAATTTCTTTCCGTGAAAACTGAAAAAATATTCATTCATGATTACATTTTTTTTATTCATAAATAAACATTAAAAAAAATTAAAATTAGGAAAAATAGAAAAAATAGAAAAAATAATAAAAATAAAAGAAAAGGAACATAAAAATAATAATAAATAAATAATACAAATGAAAAATAAAAAAGGGAAAAATAAAAATAAAAAACAAATAATAAATAAAAAATGACCAGAACAACATGCACCTCGAAAACAAAAAAACAACGTTCAAAAGCAAATTTTTACACAGAAAACTTATCCAAAATCTCAAAAAAAAAAAAAAAAAAAATAATAATAATAATAATAAAACATAATCGTGCCCTGAGATGAGTGTTATTGGCATTTGGCTGAGTTTCGTTATATTAGATATAATTTCTCTTTCCTCGTGAATTGAGCCACGCATGCTGGCATATTCACAACCTTTGCCTGGAAAAATTACATTTGAAAACCGAAACCCTTTCCCAGAAACACGTCCAGAACAACCAATACCCATATATGTGATTATGAAACCAAACAATAAAACCCACACAATAGATTATTTTGATTTCAATATATAACCAACTATAAATTTATTTCCATTTGTATATTTCTGAAATCAAATATATGATTCAATGACGTGAATTAAATAAACATTCAGCTGCAGTAGAATTTTGAAAACAATTTCTTTAAATATAAAGCGTTTGACAGCACAAAAACAAGCAGAATGTTAGCACAATTTATTTCAATTCCACTTCAAATAACTGTGTTTCTTCAATTAAATATTTGAGAGAAACTTTTGATAAGAGCGCGAGCCAAAAACAAAGTCTTTCCTTATGCAGATAAAAAATTTCCATTGACAGCAAAAAGACAACATAATATAATTAAATAATTAAATGGTAATCAAATTAGTTTTCAGCACTTGAAGTATTTATATAAGCACAAACTTACTTGATAAGAAGAACTTTTATCTCTATTCACTCTTAATCAGAAAATGAAACAAATGAGAAAGAAATATATGATTAAATAAATATGATGTTTATAAAATTATTTTACTTCATCATACCACAAAAAGTTTGTATCTGAAAACATCAATTTTTTCTTTAACAATTAACAATTAACGTGTAGTGGCTACAAATACGATATTAATGATTTTCAGTTCTTTATAAAATAAAAATTAATTTGTTAAGCAACTTCTATGTATGTATATTCAAATTGTCGTTTAGATTTTGTTTTCTACGACTTGGGAAAGTCTTGCTTGTTTTATTTTTTCACAACGACAACTTGTTTCTATATTTATTTTTCAGTTTTGATGCTCTAATGACAATTAAAATTTATCCTATGACATACAAATGTTAAGTCTAAAAACAAGAAGCAAATTGAAATAAATAGATTATTTACTTATATCTTATAGAGGAGTCACTCACTCACTTAATTAAAGTATTTCAAACCATATTTAAAAAATCACAATAAGATCTAAAAATTAATTCAAGTCAATGTTTACAAAATTGAAGAGTCCACTATTTCTAAGATTCAAGAAGGAACACTAAACACCTATTTGTAGGTAAATTTCCTTAAACAACTAAAGTGTAAATATGAAACAAGTCACAATATTGATCACAATTTTATATTTTCATTAAATAATTGGTTATACAAAATGGTTATGATTTTGATGTTTGGTTGATCTAGTATGTGTCTTGCTTTGTTGTTTTGCTTTTCTATTTTTTATTTAATTTTCTAGAGTTTATAAGTTTTAGAATTCATTTTGAAATATTTCTTTAAATTAACATGTTTTGGGAAGATTTGAGATCATAATCGTTAGGTGGAAGTGTTGTAATTACATTTTCTATTGGGTTTTTTCTTGGGTAATTGAATTCAATAAATCATTTCAAAAACAAATTAGTGTAGGGGTTGGAATTCTCAGAAAAACAAAAACATATAAGTGCTTGAAACACAACGAAAAGTTGAAAAAAAATCAAAATAAAGAAAGAATAAAAAACTAAAGGAGTTAGCACATGTCTCCTGAAAAATTCCTTGATTTTCTTTTTGAATTATCGAATTGTACAACCAATCTGAGAGAGTTTTGTCTTCTGTCATAAGTTCCAGCATAATTCAATAGGTAAAATTGTTTCTTAAATTGTCATTCCAAGTGTTTTTTTATAAATACGATATTTATGATTTTTAGTTGTTTATATTGGGTTTCTAAAAACAAATTCAAGTCAATGTTCACAAATTGAATAGTAGACTATTTCTAAGATTCAAGAAGGAACACTAACACCTATTTGTAGGTAAATTTTGTTAAACAACTAAAGTGTAAATACGAAACAAGTCACAATATTGATCATAATTTTATATTTTTATTAAATAATTGGTTGTGTATATTCACAAAGGACATTAAGTTATGATACAAAATTTTATTACAATATGATACAAATATAAGTTGTTTTTTACAGTTTTGACATAGTCATAGCGGGGATTACAAAGGAGAAGTACAACATGAAATTGACAAAAGAAAATTCTAATAATTACTCATAAGCCACTTGGGTGTAACTAAGTAAAAATAATTAACTATTTATTCATTGGAAGAAGAATTTCCTTATAAACTATCAACTGGCATATGCCATTACGCACGTTGACATCAAGCTTGTCAATGAAGTGGGTTCTTAAGTCAAACCAAGCTAGTTTTCCATCATGTGTTCGGAAGAGTATATTACTCGTATTCCATGTTCCAATAGGAAACGAAAGGCCAGGTAAGGGTCCAACAGTCCAGAGTTTAGTCCATGTTTCCTTCTTACCTATTTCACCCAAAATTGATATGTAAAAAGTAGTTGTTTGATGATAGTTTGATATCAAAGCAATTCTCCCATTTAAGAGTAATAAGTGTTTGAACACCAAATAAAAATCAAAATTTTCATATAGTTCTAAGGGTATATCTAAGGGTGTGAGAGTCGTATAACATTCCTCATTACTTAAGTCAAATGATACCAAATAATTTTCTGGAGTGTCACCAAAAACATTCAACCAATGACATATCCCCTCGAAGTAGAATCTATCATGAAAACTGCTGCATGTAGGAACATTTATATCAAGTTTCCTCCAAGAATTACTTCTAAGGCTATAAATCTCCAATATCGTTGTAACATCCCATTCTTCACAATCCAATTCATCCTCCTCCGGTGGAAAAGAAAATGCATATCTAATTACCTTATAATCATCTCTAGAACAATCATAGCCAAATCCTTGATAATGAAACATAATATGAACATTATCTGGTGCATACTCAACTGGACTGGGAGGAATGACCTTAAATTCAGTTGTAGATGGATTCCATAAATACACTATATTATCTAGGTAGAGGCAAATAATTCCATTAATGCTAGAACTACCCAAAATATAACGTACACGGTTATTCTCTATAAGTTGATTCCGCCAGTTTAATTCTTCCTTATTTTGAAACCTCTTGCCACAAACTGAAAATAAGGAAGACTTATAATTACTCTTGTCAGTGAGGCGTAGAAGGAGAGATGTATCGTCATAGTAAGAATGTTGATTAGATAGAAAATTAATGTGAAAGAGGTTCATGAAATTAGAATTTTCAAACAAGAGAGCCCATGATTTGTGTAGGCATCCAAATCTCGTAAGAGATTTCAAAGGCAGTTTGGAAAGAATGGAGGATGCAAGACCATTTGGTAAGTGATTTCCAAGCTTTTGAGCAACAAATTTATTATGCATCTCTTGGTTATCAAACCAAATGTTAATGAGTTGCCAATGGTCTTTGTTGTTCTCACTCCAAAGATAAATAGGATGGGCAATGAGCTGGCAATGTTTGCTAATGAGATTCTTTATGGTGGTCTCTTGCAAGTACTGCAATTGTTTAAGAACAACAGAAAGTAAATAAAAGAAACAACATGAAATATGGGAATGACTTAGTTTGTGTACCTGATCATCGTTAAGGAAGAGGGTGATTGTGGTTCCTCTTCGAATTTGTTGGCAATTAATATCCTTGGTAACAATGAAAGAAGCACTAAGGGTAGAGTCCAACATATATTGGTCATGATCATTATGCTTAGAGGTGACGGTCACCTTGTGAGCGACCAAATAAGCAGAGTAGAAGCCAACATCCAAATTATTGATCAAATCTAAAGCAAACACTCAAGTCATAGACTACAATTAATGAGCACCAAATAAAATGAAAATGAAACATCGCCACCTACCTACCTTCTTTGGTCATGCCAATACCATTATCGATGATAGAAAGTGTTTTGTTAACCTTGTTAGGGATTAATCTGATAATTAATTCATCATCTAAAATGCTCTTGTTTTTTAGGCTTTCCGATTGAATTTTATCCAAAGCCTGTTCATAATATTAATCATTAATAATAAAAAAATAAACATGCAAAAAAAAATCAAATTTGATCGACAACTTACGTTAGAAGAATTGTTGATGAGTTCGCGAAGGAAGATTTCATTATAGAATAGAAAGTATTTTTCATCGAACTCAACATCTCGCTCATTTCACCCTTCAATACCAACTTCTCATCATTCACCATTGCAATTGCTTTAAAATAATAGAAAACCAGATGAAATCAATTCAATCAAAGAAAACAACTCACAACCACAAATTTATATTCGTTAACCACAACCACCCAATGCAACCACTTAATACAAAATTATCATCAACATTTGCTTTCAAATAATTAATTAATTTTTAAAATTAACTAATAAATTAATTTTTAAAATTATCAATCAATGTTATCATTATGCACTTTATTATTAATTAAATTTTGTTAAAATTTTCAATTTTTCCCTTTAAATTATTAATTAAGTCATTATTTCATATTGAAGCTTTGTATTTAATTTGCTTTATTATAAATAATATTATTGGAAATAGATTACAGATATAGCACTAAGAGTAAAATAAATAGTGAAAGAAATACTAATAAAAAATTGCATTAAATATGAGATAAAAAAAATATTTTACAATTTAAATATTTTCAAGCTTACATAACGTTGCATTTATATACTAATTAAACTATTATCATGTTCTATCAGATCCTTGATACACCAGTAGTGACTTTTTTTCTCCAGCATGCAGCGCACATCTATGTGGCCACAACACTCTAGTCACAAACAATATAGTCTTTTTAAAGCTAATGTTCTCTCTCTAGCTATAATTTTATAAATATCCATACTGCTACCTCTTACTTCAATAACAAAATGTCTACATTCGGATAAATTATTATTGCCAGTCATTCTTGAAATCCTCATGTGAATATGTTTATATTAAAAATAACTAAGAAGACCTAACATCTATTTATACACTTAGCAGTGACTAGAATTTGGACTTTTAAATATCAACGTTGAAACCAATGCTAATCTTTTTTCTTAAAGGATAAATGAACATATACATAACTCAATGGATTAGTATAAAATCTCAAGTATTTCATTATTTTTTTCTTTTATATGTTTATCGATGTCTGTTATAGTTTTCATTAATATTCTTAATAAAATAATGAGGATCAATGAAATAAGAAAAAAGTCGAGACATCTTTGAGCTTTGTATAAAGAAATTTTCATATGAAAAAAGAATAAGCTAAGTCTTTTCTAGCTAGATCCTTATCCCACTATACTAAGACAAACATTTGTCTTATTAAAAACTCTTGAATACAAATGAAGGCAACACACATTAAGCTAGAATGTTGTAAAATTGTAAGAATTGTAAACTAGGCGTTTCTAGGTGAGACTCATTGGCACCTCTGGACCTTTGAGACATACTTATCGTCTACTCGAAATATTAGTCTACTAATTGAAACGTTTAAAAGAATTACAAAGAAAATACAATCACTCTTGGTATAATAATTTAAAGCTATGTTTAAGAAATTTGACTCTTCAAGTGTTTGCCACTCCTTTTCACTAGTGTTTCACTCTCAAAGCCGTTGTACTTGGTGGTCCTCTCTATGTGAGCAAATCTTAAGCTTGCCATTATGATACCAAAGAAGAGTTAAATAATTTTTTTCAACTTGAAATGCTATACTCAAATTAGAATATTATGCAACTAACATCAAATAATAAAAGGCAATTGACAAGCAAGAAATTAAGGTACACAAGAAAAGTAGCACATAAAACGAATTCCTAAAAAAAATACGAGAATGGATTAGAAAAACAAAAATAATATTCTGCAGTGAAATTTGGTAGCGTTTTGTTTGATTTATTGCTCTTGGTATACTTTGCATTTTGTTCCGAAATTTTTACCACATAAACTTTAAGATGTATATGAAATTTTGGCGCTGGTTTCAAGTCAATTTGAATTTTGGTATGGTTACGGCAATTTTTTCAAAATCAGCGGTCAAACTACATTATCTACTGTTTTTTCAGTCACATTTTTCCTTCATCCGGCTTGTGAAAGATTTATGTAAAAATTTCCTTTTAGAAGATGCACCTTTTTAGTGTGTTGTATTAACTCCTCAAATGATTTAAATTAAAAATTTCAGCCTCAAACTCAAATGATCCAATATTTCATAAATGAAACTAGCCACTAAATTTTTGAAGAACACTTGTTGTTTGCAATTTGAAAGAAACATAAAGGAATTCAAACAAGAGATGATGAACTAGTAGACATAATGAAATCATTTCTTCAAGAACTCATCAATGATCTAATGAAAAGGATATGAACTCAAATTTGAAACTAAAAATGCTCCAAACAGCTCGTACAATGACACAATCCAAACAGCTTACGGAAATGACTCTTAAATCAAGAAAATGAAATTGAAACAAAGTACTACTTGAATTTTATGACATGTATAGAATTACAAGACTTGTGACAACTTGAATAAGGATTTAAAAACAAAATTAATAAGACATAAACCAATCTATTTTACCAAGTTAAAATGAACAAAAACTCAAGAAAATTAAAAGCACAAAGCACAAACTCAAAAACACCTAATGAACATGAATTTGGATGGTTCAAGAAGATAGAATGCAATTGAACTTATTAAATGGAGATACAAAGCATATAAATAGTGACAAACATTCAGGATATGAAAATTTAATTATGAAAACCTTGGAAATTGAAAACTACAACAAAGAGCTTAGCTCTTGAAGACCAAAGCTCTTGGTACCAAATGATGAACCTCTAAGGACATGGTTGGACATGAATCTTGAACCCGTGAATAGATGGAGAATTGGCAATAGAAAAAAAAAGTAGTTGAAGCTATGGAAGAAAATGTCTTTCAATGGAGGAAAGTGCTCAAGAAATGGAGAGAAGGGAAGAGAGGTTAGACCAATTTTTCAAAGGATTCTAGGTTAAGCAAGATAGGCTAACCTATAGAGGAACTCAAACAAGTGGGGCTGGAAAATGTGCAGCAGTTCACTAATTTCATTCAAGCTAAATTTCAAGGGCTGCATACAAGAATTTATAGCTTCCTAAGTCAGCCAAGTTGGAGCCAAAAGTGAGTAGGAAATTCAAATTTAAAATTCCTAGATTTAGAGTAACTAATGGCCATGTGACACTTGTCATGTGATCAATGGAAGGGGGTGACAATCATAGATCTTGTGTCATGTGTCAAGTCACACATAAAGCATTAAGGACATGGCACAAAGTGTGAGGGTGGACGTTCCATGCTTGCTCTTGATGCCCTAAGTTGCCTAGGGTTCCAAATGGGTTTAAATAAAGTTCAATTTGAAGCTCTATGTGACTCTGTACATTATTTTTGCTCCTACTATGGCCGAAAATACAAAGCTCAAAAGAAATATGTCGAGGTTCAAAATATATCCCAAAAGGGAAAAATTAAACTACATTACTATTTACAAAGAAAGATGTGGCCCATGTTGATAAGAGCTTTACTTCTAGGATTCTTCTGGCAATCGGCCTTGTGGTTGAGCCATTATTTAGGGTGAGTTTCTGAACTCGGTGCTTAAAGTTTATAATTGAATTCAGATAATTCTTAAGTGTTTTTGAAACTTTTGTTGATATTATTAATCTATATAAATCGAATTTTTAATCAAAATTTGTTGAATAAATTGATATAGAAAGCCATCATTCTCTAAGTGAAGAACTTAGCAGTTATGATATTAAATCAATTTTAGAAATGTTTTTTCATATAACTAGATTTTAATTAAGTTTGAGTTTCTTCAACGTTTAAAATTATATAGACTTATTAAAAAGTTATCAACTTTGGAATTTCAGGATTAGAAGGATTTTGTAATTCAAAGATTATATTTATAAATACTAATGTATAAAATAATTGATTCTGATTGATTCATGTGCTTTAATACGAATTTTTGTTATGAATCATGTTCAAATGATTTCCGTAGGGAATTAGAAAGATGAGTGATGAGCAAAAAATATAAACAATGTTTCTTATTAGAGTGTCTATTGGGAAAATGATGAAGGTATAGTAAAAGTTTCAATGCTCAAGTTACTATAGATCAAGAAAGAATTCAAAAGATGAAATATGTGATAAAGAAGCGAAGATTACATCAAAGAAGAGATTACCTAATATAGATGGAAAGTTTTCAAATGGATTAATGATTCATAATACGCATTGAAGACAAGAATATTCATCACTATAAAAGATTCCATTGCATGCATCAAATGAATACATCTTCAAAAGTCGTCACTACAAAAGCTATATAAAGTCTTTGAAGATAAAAAGCAAGACACAAATACATACAAGGAGAAAAAGGTATAGAAGAGAAATACTTAGACTGACTTTCATTGTTCATATTTTCCTTTTGAGAGTGATTATAGGGTTGTATTCAAACCATAGTAAATCCTTAAATGTATGAGGTATATCCTGTGAGCTTGTATTGTTCTATTTTTTTAGAGTGTTTTTCACATTGTTGAGAGGTCTTAATCTTAAGAGAGACTGGGATTGGTTTTATCATAGAGATGTAGTATATTTGTCCTAAAGAGGTGTCAAAACTCATTTCCAGGAGAGCTTTCAAAACTTATTCCTGGAGAGTTGTAAAAACTTGAACCTCCAGAGGTGTAGAATAATTATCCTTGAGAGGTGTTAAAACTTGTTTTAGTAAAAACTCTTAAGTTGTTTGTTTAAGGGGTCTGGAAAAAGCCATTACTTGTAGATCCAGAGATCAAAAGGCCTACATGAAGAAACTTATTTGATACAAGAATACAGGGTTAAAGGTCCTAGCCGAGTAGATTTTTCGTTTAAATTCTTCTACCTAGTTACTACTAAAAGTCTAGAAATTCTTCTTGAAGTAGAGATGCCTAAAGCAAATCAGGCTCAGAATTAGAATCACAGGAGAATCATTGGAGACTAAATTGCATATGTGAGTTTGAGAGACTTCAAAAGCATTTTAAGGCCAACAAATGAAAGAAAAAATGACTTAGAAGAAAGTTATTTTGTTATAGTTGATTAGTTTTATGGTATGGATCATGAAGACCTACACCTTTTATGAATAATGTGGCTTAGTTGGTGTTATGGGAGCAGATGAGGAGGCATTGTTTATGGGGTTGTTTTCATTCTCGCTTACTAGAAAGGCTAAGACATGTCTTCAATCTCCACCCAACCAAACGCTAACAGGTTGGAAAGATGTGGAAACCAAGTTTAGCTTGTTTCTTATCACCACCAAAGAATACTGAAGCGAAGGTGGTTATAGCCACATTTATACAAGGTGTTAATGAACCATTGCGTGAAGCCTAGGAGAGATCCAAGACATTTTTCAGAAAGTTTCCTAGTCATGGGTTTGAAGTGGAGATGCAAGTGTAGGCATTTTGTAGTGGACTTCAATCGCAGACACAGATAATATTGTATGCCTCTTTGAGTAGTTTAATTTTATAAAAGATTGTAGAGGAAGCCATCCCCATAATTGAGTCCATGACTTCTACTAATTTGTGAAGCCATCATGGGAGGACACTTATGTAAAAGAAAGGAGGGTTGGAGTTGAATTCACAAGATGCTATTTTGACTTAGCACAAAAATCTATATGAACAGGTTGAAGTTCCCAATCAGCAAATGGCGAAGTTGCCTCAACAGTTACAAGCCATACAAGCTGCATCAGTCTGAACCCAACCAGTTCTAAGTTTAACTTTTGCAGAGAGAACCATTTTAATGGATACTGCCAAGTTCTAAGCAGTTCCCAAAATCTAGAGGTCAATCTAATGGGAACCAAGGATGCCAACAATTCTCCAACAAACTTTTGCCCATTTCTTCCAATCAAGGGTGGAAACAAAGCAAAACTAATTTTGGTGAAAAACAAGATGGAGCATCGGGTAGTGGATCCCACCAACAATAATACGCATTGTTATATGAGCTAGTTAACAAGCTGGAAGAGAGCTTACAACAATTCATGAAATTGTCTATCCAAAATCATAAAAATATAGATGCACTTTGAAGAATTTGGTGGTCCAAATGGACCAATAATGGTGGATCAGTCTCGAGGAATATTCTTTATAAATACTTAGGTGAATCCCAATGAGCAATGGAAAGCTATTATCACAAGAAGTGGGAAAAAGGTAGGGTGCACTGATGGAGAAAGAGAAGTGGTGGCTAGAGTGAGTTAATTTAGGAGAAAAATAAAAATTGAGTGAAGAGATTGTGATAGAAGAGAATAAAAAAAACAATGATTAAATAAAGAAATTTATAAAGAAAATAAGAAAAAAGAAAAAAAAAACGAGAGAGGAGTTTAGAATTCCACTAGAGAAGAAGCTTCCTTATTCCCTTATACCTTCAAAACAAGATAAGGAAGGACAATTTTCTAGATTCAGAGAGGTTTTTAAGGAGTTGTATATCACTGTACCTTTTACAGAGGCTTTAAGGCAAATGTCTATGCATGCCAGGCTTCAGAACTTCCTTTTATAGTTGCATATCATTGTACCTTATTGAAGGATAAGGTGACAAAGAATAGGATGTTTATTGAAGAAGTTACCATTAAGTTGGAGGCTGGCTCTAGAATAATCATTCAGAAATCCTTGCCCCTCAAGTCTATAGATCCTAAGAGTTTTACTATTCCAGTAACCATAGGTGAGTCACTCGTGAGGGAAACTTTGTTGGATTTGGGGGCTATCATCAATCAAATGCCCCTATCTATGATGAAGAGAATTGTTAACCTGAAGGTTGACCTACCAAAATCACATTGCAGCTTGCTAAGAGATATATCAAGTACCCTGATGGGATGATCGAAGATGTGTTGGTGAATGTGGGAAATTCATTTTTTCAGTTGACTTTGTGTTGATGGATATGGATGAAGATGAAGATATGTCGTTAATTCTTGGGAGACCTTTCATGAAGACTGCTAAAGTCATTATTGATGTGGATGATAGAAAGATGAAAGTGAGATCATAGGATGATGAAGTTACTTTGGATGTTTCTGTGGCTCCAAAAGAATGTTAGAGAGTAGAAGCTCATCCTGTGACAAAGAAGAAAGAACACAACTCAAGTGTGTGGAAGAAAGTTATTAGATATTTTAAGTAAACATAACTACAATTTATAAACATTATTCAAAGCTGAGAAGGTTTATCCAAAGTTGAAGAAAGGGGAAGTGAGACTTGGAAAACTCATCATATTTGACAATTCACAAATGAAGAGTTTCTTCAAAAGATGAAGAGATAAATGGGCAAACCTTTAGGTGATAAAAAAGGTTAAAGCTGATAAAAAAATTGAACTACATAGTCCATACTCCAGAAAGACAAAGATGGTTACTAGGGAGATTTGCATCCCAAGTTTCCTTTACCTTGGTTAAACTACTGTCACTCTCGAAACGTTAAACACACAATTTCTTTGTGTGGTTTTACTCTAGATTGTTAACTATATTTTGTTTAATTGTGATTTATGGTGTAATTATGTGAATCAAGAATTGTTAGAGGATAAAAAGTTCAAGCTCGAATCAGGTAGTTGAGCCATGTGAATTTTGAGCAATTTTGTTCTCAAGAGTGGCTAAGTTGGACACATATCATACTGATCCCCATCCATTTTGGATTATTTGGTCTCAGATTAGGCATGGGTTGGTACACCTTACCTGAGCTCGACTCCAGTTAGAAATTTAGTAGGCCTTGTTTGAAAACCCTAACCCAACTTAGGCATCCTCACAATTTCTCTAAACACTATAGTGTTGTGCTTCACCTCTCACATTTGCACTAGTTGAGCATCATTATTGAGTGATTTGGAGTTTTCAACATTTCTGAACTTTTACATTTGCATTCTACATCATAGGTAAGTTTGTTTTGATTTCGTTTTTTCATTTATTTGAATTACGGGTTATTTTGAATTAGTGTGTTGTGTTTAGCTGGTTCTAAAGTTAGTATATAACTAGTTTTAGGATTTGATTTTCTGGTATTGCATTGTGATTTTTTTTTGTAATTGCTTGGGTAATTTTGACAGTTAAAACTGGGTATTCTTGAAAAATTTATTCATTTCGCCTAGCTTAGCTCATGGAGCCTAACGCCGCCACCCGAAAAATTAAAGTTCGTTGTTCAAGCCCGGCGCAGATACACTGGGCCCAACTTAGTTCAACATATTTGTTTCTAGTAGTCTCCTAATTTTAATTATTCTCTGGTTCTTGTAATACCCTAGAAAATATCTTTAGAATATAACATATTAGAACCTAGAATTTAGCTTCGGATATAAATAAGATGAAACTAAATATTTTATTATTAAAGATAAAAGTCCAATAAAATAGAAAATATAAGTATTCAATTTTTATTTTTATAACAAAAACTACCATCTCTCTATAAGAAGGCGGTTCTTTTCCTTTTCTCTAAAATTTTATCATCTTTTCTTATCAAACTGACGACCAGAGGTCACTCTTTGGTTCCTAGCATGGGAGTAGAGCAATATTGTTTGATCAGATTCTTGAATACAGTAAGTTCATTGTCTACACATCTTCCTTAAAGTTAGTTTTTGGTCAATTCAGTTCTTGGTAGGGGTATTTTGTTTGTGCTCTATAAGGCATCAGAATGAGTTCTGATTGATCCATTATTCTAGTAGTGTAGTCTGATGATTGATTAGAAGCTCTTGGTGCAGGTTAAGTTGCCTGTGATTTTAGGTCTTAGGAACTCCTTTAGGTGTCTCTACTTTGTACAGGTAAGGGAAGGTAGTTTGAATATTTTTAATAGATACTCTAAATACTTGTTTTATTAAGTATGAATTGAATGAATTTGAATTAAATTGAATGAATGTTTATGCATGGTATGATATAGTATCGATATTTGTGAATGATATGGAATGACGATCGATACATAATATCTTCAGGAAAGGAAATACCCATGTTGAGAATGTTAGAATGTTCATTGTCTGGGGATTTGATCAATAAGGAGGTATCCTGACTCTACTAGTTCATTGGAATCATGTAGATGAAGATTATTAGGTGGTGAGAGTCAAAAGAGGTTCTTATGGTCATGTCTGAGGTTTGAAATATGTTTGATCGGAATATGACATTTGGATTAACCCTGTGCATATGGAAATTGTATTTGATGTTTAAAATAAGAACTTATCAGAATAAACTGTATCGAAGTTTGAAATAGGAACTGATCGAACTAGAAGGAAGAGTATATGCTAAGTGCAAATTTCTGAGTCTAACTCAATGCACTAGTTTTCTGAAAGTAGATAGTCAAGTGTCTTTGTATGTGAGTCAGTGTACGTATGACATGAGTTGTCATGGAAATGTGATACTTGTAATGTAATGTATGAGATGAATTGTTAAAGTGTGATGTTATTGTAGTTTGGTTGAGATAGAAATTTAATTTATAAATATACATTTTTTTTTAAAACTCTTTAGCTTACCCTTCCTTTTGTGTGGTGTTTGTTTTATTTTTAAATCTGCGATGATGGTGTGTTATACGTGAATAGAGGATTTGACAGGTGGTATGACTTCTTAGTGAGTTGGTGGAGAAGTTTTGATTTATTTAGTTTATTTTATTTTGTGACTGTATGAAAATATTTTTATTAAATCTCAGTAGAGAAGTATATTTTGAAATACTCTGATAAATGTGTGGAGACTTATATTTAGGTCTATTATATAATTTCTACGTGATTGAGTACCTCTTATGTAAAAATGTGGGATGTTATAGTTCTGATGTTTGCTTGATTTTTTGTAGATGTCGTCTCATGCTAAGAAATAGAAACATACAAAGGGACAGTCCTTTAGAGGGCAGAAGAGAAAAGGTCGTTGTATTTTGAGAAATTTCTCTCTAAGCCTGAAGGAAAACACTATGCTTTTATAGAGAAGTAAAGATTGATTACGAAGAGGAAAGTGAGTTTGAGGCTTGGAGAAGTTATTGAATTTCAATCTGAGTTTCAGAGGAGGAACGAGACTAGGATGGTTACTTATTCAGTGCTAGCCAACATTATTGTTGTTAAAGAATTTGATGCTAATACCATCAATCTTTTCTTAGTATTGATGAGGGAGATAGGTTGTACCAACATGTGCAATTCATCAATGAGAGATATAGCCACACAAAGATTGAAAGGGTAACCTATATTCCAAAAGGCACTTTTGTGAGGAACAGGCAACAACTACCTTTACATATCAAGAGGACCAATTTAAATTCTTTAGCCAAGATTTGGGTGGCATTTATTCACTCAAACATTTATCCCACTTTTCATGTATTTGATATCAATTAGTTAAGATCTCCCATTCTCCACAGTATTTAATTTGGAAGATCATTGAATGAGGGGAGGCAAATTGCTTCAAAGATTCATCAATATTCAAATACATATAGTACTATTGTTGGCTTTTCGCATCCATCTTTTATCACTCATCTCTATAGAACAACTAGGATGGATGTTTCACTCTCGCCATTTAGGTGTCTTCGTTAAATTATTGATATAAACTATATCAATAGGTATTGCAGTGCAGGAGAGGGACCAACTGCACCACCACCACCACCACCACGAGGATGAGTTCGTATTGATATTATCCTAAGAAGGGAGCACTCTGATGCCTCGATATAGGCAATGGATAGTGATGGACACCCTCAGGGGTCTCACTCTACATGGACCAGTATCTCCACTGGCATTTCACTTAACCTTAGGTAAAAAGTTTACAACTTATGTTGCTTGGTTTGGGGACTAGGGCCAATTTGGAGAAGGGGGCGAAGCAGATGATGATGATGCCCGAGATAAGGCAAAAGAAGCAGAGTAGATCTTCAGAGACATTTAGTTGATTACTAGAGTTTAATTTTTCTTTATTTTTCTTTGTTTTATTTTTGTTTTGTTTTGTTGAATAATTATGTCATTAATGATGCAAACCGTTATTTGATGAAGTCAAAAGAAGAGAAGCTTGAAGATTTTATTGTTTAGAGTTAGTGTGTGTGTGTGTGTGTTGATGATGATTCACTTGCAGGTAGCACAGATCAACGAAAAATGCTCTATGAAGTATTATAAAATAAAGTGTAATTGGTTTGATAAATCTCCTTGAAAATCTTTTTAGTGAAATAAATTGATTTAAACAGATTTTCAATAGACTATTTTCACTAAAGTGTAAGTAATTTTTAGTAACTATTTTGAAAACATTTGAAATAAGATTAGTTATTGTGGTTTAGAAAAGAGAATCGAACAAAGAGAGTGTTTAGCGAATAACAAAGATCATTTTCAAAGATTAAGGAGCTTTTGATCAAAACTGTTCAAGAAAGAGATTCTTGGAGCAAATTCTCTTTTATGTGATTGAACTGCGCCTTGTTGATCATCTCTTTCCAGTAAAGGAAGTTTTTTGTAACTTGGTTTGGACCAATTTGTTCTATATCCGGTTGCAGATTTGGTTGTATTACAATTTCATTCATTGTATCTACTTTTTTAGTCTACATTTGAATAGAGTTTTCATATGTAGAAGTGCAACAGGGCATTGCAATGGTTATTGGTTAATATTGCAGGGTGCCAAATTGGATCTTGGTTGTATGGTGTGTACAATTGTTGTGTTTTAATGGAATCTTTTGCAAATTTTCAAAGTAACTCGATTTAGCTGATGAGGAAGAATGAATTGGTATACGAATCTTTTATTCTCTTTTTCTACTCTCTGATCTTGATTCACGTACATTCTCTGTATAATCTAAATCTGCACGAAAAAATATCCAACATTTTTGTGAATAAAATGATCGTTTTTTATTAACTTATGTACATTTACTGTTAATCTGTAATGTGATATATTTTTCATCCAAAGAGTGACAAATATTCATATACACTGTTATCTGATAAAATTCAATATTCTTGGTGATTTTGTGGTTCTATAATTGCACAAGCTTTATTATTCCTATATTGAAAGATAAAAGTTTATTTTCTTAGTATTCCAGTATGTATGTTATAGGTCGAGAAAATAATATACATCAGTCGTGGAATTGGTGTAAAAATCTTTTATGATTGATGTAATATGTGTTTTTTGTATTAGTGAATATTCTACCACATATATATAAGTAAAGAATCATAATCTTTAAACCCTAACTGAATGTAATATAAATGTTATAACATATTAATCTATGTTTGTTGGATCTTTTTGATGTAAACGGTCACAAAAAAAGATATGCCCTGTTTCTATGACAATTGTTGTAACTACTAAAAATTTTCTAATGTTCTTTTTCTTTTATTATACTCATCATCTTGTAATTTTCATTGAGAATATTAAAATCTCCTTTTGATAAAATTATGAAAATTTTCATTTTGGACAGTGTTTTCCATATTTGATTCTTTAGACTTTACTTACTCCTTCAGATCAGTAAATGAAGGATATTGAAATCACCTTGGTCAAAGTTATCAAAATGTTTCTTTTATAAACTTTTAGCATAACAACACTTTCCAACCTAGGACGTCAATGTGCTTTCAAACACCAAAACTTACCGGTCAACATGAACAACATCATACCGAATTAACAACATAATTAACATCACATATTTATTATCAAATTAAATATTAATATGATATTTAGATGAGTTGACGGTTAATTTAATTTTAAAAACATTATAAATGGACAAAGATCATATATTATTTTTCATTTATATTTTTTATTGGATATGGAAGAGAGATACATTTCGCATTACAAACATAATAAATAATAGAGAAAACAATTCGACTAAGGGTAAAAAAAGATTTCAATCAACGTGTAAGAACAATTGTCATTTCAATTAACGTTTACAAGTATTTTAAACTTTTTTTTATCATAAACAGTACAGAAATTTCCAGTTCAACGTCATTTCCGTCAACTTGTTCAGCTTCAAAATACTGTCAAATGCGGATATTTAGTTTAATATCTAATTGATTTTATTTTTCGTCGTTAAAAAAATGAAATAATTGTTATAATATCAATACGGTGTTTTGTATTTTATTTTAATACTTTTTTTTGTATTTGTAATGCCAGATTTATATTAAATATTAGTTACAACTTCAAAAATAGAAAAGTATTATTAAAATTACTACTTAAATGAATTAATTATACGACGTATGAAAACAAATACTGCAAGCTAGAAACTTAAAAAATAAAGAAATATATAGCTAAGTTAATAAATTCATAACATGAAAAGAAAAGTTAAAATAATTAGTCTTCCATGATGATTTTGAGGCAGATAGTTCGAATAAAACTAGCTATATACCTTTCGCGTTTCAACCATTAACTACAAAATCATTTTCAATCACTTAAGCAATTATCACTTAATTATCTGAAATAAAATAAATAATAACTTAAATACGCTCCATTTAGCAACAACATAAACATGACAAAATTTTTAAAAATGAATATGATAATAATTACTTTATCTACGATTATTGAAGACAACGTCGCAGACTTCAAAAAGAAAACGAGGAGATATATAATACGTCAGGATTCTGGTGGATGTTGAATAAATTTCATACTATTTTTAAGAGAATATGACAAATTACTTTTAAGAAAAATTTAGAATCATTGAAAATATTCATATAAAATAGTTTTTATTTATTCGGAAAAATATTAAAAAATTTTATTACAATAATATGTGTAGTATAATATATTATCATAATTTTGTCAGTAAGAATTATATATGAAAAATTGTTATTATTATTATTGCCTCATAAAATAATATAATAAATATGCAAGCATGTTCTTCTAACGATATTATTAATAATTAGTCAAATAGCCATCAAAAAGCTTTTCTATTTTGTAATAACCTAATTTAAAGAAGACAAACTGAAATAGCATATATATGCAACACACATAGAACTGAAGTCTTTATTTATGAGTCACGCATAACATAACATAAAGAGGGTACCCTATTGATCTCAGCATATCCTGTCCCAACATAAAAGAAGCCATATATAATTTAACCTTTTAATTATTCATTAGATAGTTATATTATATTATATTATATACTATTACATAAAGTTTATCTGGTTACCACAGTTTCCTTGTCCTTGATTAGGACAATTGATGTACTGGGGGATAACTCTTGTGTTTAAACACATCCTTATTTCAGTTAAATATCCAGATTCACACCTCAGTTGTGGTTTAACACCCACCGATAATTTGATGGCTGAGGTGATATGCTTTGTTTGATATGTCTTACCACCTGAGATACCTGCATTTTGAAGTATTGCTTTAAGATTGTTTCTTGCATAGATGTCCAATGTCAGCTGGAAGAAATCAAATTGTTGCATGTTAGAGCACGTTCCATGAGCCTTCCACTCGTGAGACCAAAATTGAGATTCATTCCCATGATAATTTGGCCAAACTTGATAAAGTTGACTAGTTAGGTTGCTGATCTAATTAAATAAACAAAAAAAAAAAAACATCACTTTTGAATATTACATCAGTATATTATTACTAAGAAATACAAACCTTACCTTGGAATCTTTAAAATCTTCATCCGTACAGTATTGTGGTTGTGGAAAAGAAATGTTAGATGGCCATAAACCATGTATACTAAATCTTGTCAACTTTATTTTTGTTGGTATACATGATCCTTTAACATGGCAATAACCTCTTGACCAAATTTGTGAAATCTTCCAATAATCAAAACCCTTAGCATGATCATGGAATAATACAAGGATGGTGAAGAAAACAATGTGATACTTCATTGTAAGTATTTGTGGAGAGCAATGAAATTCAGTGAGCTCTATTTATAACCTCTTGTTTTTGGTAGAAGCTAATTAAACTAGTAGAACTTATTAATTTTCCTAATTTATTAGTTGGAGACAATCAATTTTGAATTCCTTATATTCAACAACACTAAAATAACTTAGGCATACGATGAGTGCCAATAAAAATAGTAATTATAATTTAGACATAACACATGCAAGAATGAGAGATACATGCTTAGTCCATTATTGTTAATAAAAATAATAATTATAATTTATACATAGCACATGGGAGAGATACATGCTTTGTCTTTTGACATCAAAAATATATTAAGAGTTTTTCATTATAATTAGTGATGATATAAGATATTTTGGTAATAGGCAAATTTGATTAATTAAAAAAACATAAAAAGTAGAAGGACCCAAAGTAAGTATAAAAATTATCCAATACATAAATTTGCAAGATATATACAAATTATTATAGCAATGATTACTTTATCTAATTTTCATTAACTTTCATCAAATTTAATTTTTTCTAATTTAAAAAAAAGAATTATTATTTGACACACATAATGATATCATTTTCAATTTTATAATTATGTATTGTAACACCTTATATTTAATACTCCTTTAAATTAAGGGTTTAGTACTTAATAAAAAGAAAAAAAGAAAAACTGCTAGCTCTCTTTTAAAAATTCTCAAAACGCTTTTCTCAGTTTTATTTTCTCTGTCTCAAATTCCAAATCTGTTTTCAGATCTTTCTTCTCTTTCTTTAATAAAATTGAATTTCTTTCTTGATTTGTAACAGAGATTTAAAAGTTTCATCCAACAAATTCATGATATAAAGTAAAACAAGCTTAATCTATCACAATCTTATTAGTGCAGAAGATTAAATCTTAATATAGAAATGTGTTACTAAATCATATTTTTGTAACTTTCGTATTAATTTTCCTGAGAGTAAAACGAGCTTAATCAAATTCATATTAATTTTCGTAATTTATTAATTGCAGAAGATCAAATCTTAATGTAGAATGTGTTACTAAATTTTATACCTAATATGTGTTTGGAATCATTTTATTAATGTATGCAAACATGTTGCATGTAACAATCCTCTATGCCTACTTACCTATATCTATTTCTTTTCAGCCTATACCTATATACCTATAAGTAAACAAAATTGCTATATAAACATAAATTATGGATAATAGTTTTATTGGTAAAATATTATATAACTTTTTTAAAAATACTGTATTTTATGATTTTTTTTTATTCAAGTTAAGACACAAAAGTATATTTTTCGCCAGATTTGATTAATACCATTGTTACAAATCGTGACCTTCTTAGTTTTCAAATTAAAAAGAAATTATATACTGTCATTTTTATTTTAAAATATAAATAATTTTAATTCACAATATTTTGAATTCCCTATATTCACACTAAAATAACTTAGACATAGCATGCTGCCAGTAGAAATAATAATTATAATTTAGACATAGCACATGCAAGAATTTGAAATACATGCTTTGTCCTTTGACAATAAAAATATAGATACTGAAACAATTCTAATGAAAACTTTTGATTCTTCGAAAGTATAATCCTATATTTATTTACATGAAAACCTAAGTCTTACAATTAAATTGGGATTGCATAATATTTAAATATTAATTTAGAACAAAAAGAATATTATTAAATTTACACTAAAAAAAATATAATAAATATAATATCATTTAATCAAATATACTACTTCTCCTCGTATTACTGGATATTAAGAGTTTTTCACTATAATAATTGATGAGTGATTCTGTATGATATTTTAGTAATATACAAATTTGATTAATTAAAAAAACATAAAAAAGTAAAACACACACAAAGTAAGTATAACAAACTGTCGAATACATATATTTGCAAGGTATATACATATTATTATAATAGTGATTATTTTATCTAATTTTTATTAACTTTCATCAAATTTATTTTTTCTAATTTAAAAGTAGGAATCATTATTTGACACACATAATGATATCATTTTCAATTTCATAGTTGTGTATAACACCTTATATTTAATACTTCTTAAAATTAAGGGTTTAGTACTTAATAAAAGGGAAAAAAAAAAAACTGGCAGCTCTCTTTTAAAAATTCTCAAAACACTTGGTCACAAAAATTCCAAATCTGTTATCATTCTCTTTTCTTTTTTAAGAAAATTTCATTTCCTTCTTAATTCTTATTAAAGATTTAAAAGTCTCATACAAATTCATGATAAAGAGTAGAATAAGTTTAACCAATCATAATTTTATTAGTTGTATAAGATCAAATCTTAATATAGAATATGTTACTAAACCATATTTTGGTAATTTTCTTATTAATTTTCTTGATATAAAGTAGAACAAGCTTAACCAAATTCATATTAATTTTCGTAATTTATTAGTTGCATAAGATCAAATCTTAACGGAGAATGTGTTACTAAATTTTATACCTAATATGTGTTTGGAATAATTTTATTAACGTATCCAAACATGTTGCCTGTGACAATCCTTTATACCTACATATCTATATCTATTTCTTTTCAGCCTATAACTATATACATATGAGTAAACAAAATTACGATATAAACATAAATTATGGATAATAGTCTTATTGGTTAAATATTATATATTTTTTTTAAAAATACAGTATTTTATGATTTTTTTTTTCAACTTCTTAGTAATATATGATCTCAAGATAACAAAACTATATTTTTCGCCACATTTGATTAATACCATTCTTATAAATCGTGACCTGCTTATTTTTCAAATTAAAAAAAATTATATAATGTCATTTTTATGTTAAGATATAAATAATTTTAATTCACAATATTTTAAATTTCCTATATTCACGCTAAAATAACTTAGACATGCATGCCAATAAAAATAATAATTATAATTTAGACATAGCACATGCAAAAATGAGAGAGATACATGCTTTTGTCCTTTGACAACAAAAATATAGATAGGGAAACAAATGAAAACTTTTGATTATTCTATAATATAGTGTACATGAAAACCAAGTCTCTTACGTAATAACCATGCAATTAAATTGGGATTACTTATAATATTTAAAACTTAATTTAGAACACAAAGAACAATATTAAATTTACACTAAAAATAAAATTATAATGTTAAATATAAATATCATTTAATCAAATATATTATTTCCCTTTAATATTAAGAGATTATATGTTCGACTATAGTTCTCATATTACTGGATATTAAGACTTTTTCACTATAATGATTAGTTATTCTGTAATATATTTTGGTAATAAGCAAATTTGATTAATTAAAAAAAAACATAAAAAGTAGAACGAACACAAAGTAAGTATAAGAAACTGTCCAATGCATATATTTGCAAGGTATATACAAATTATTATAATAGTGATTACTTTATCTAATTTTTATTAACTTTCATCAAATTTATTTTTTCTAATTTAAAAATAGGAATTATTATTTGACACACATAATGGTATCATTTTCAATTTTATAGTTGTATTGTAACACCTTATATTTAATACTTTTCAAAATTTAAGGGTTTAGTAGTTAAAAAAAAAAAAAAAAACTAACTCCTACCTCTCTCTTAAAAAGTCTCAAAACCCTTTTCTTAGATTTTTTTATTTTGTTTCAGAAATTCCAAATCTGTTTTTAGTTGTCTTTTATCTTTATTTAAGAAAATTTCATTTCTTTCTTGATTCAAATTAGATGTTCAAAAGCCACATCCAAATTTCTGGTGTAGAGTAAAACAAGCTTAATGGATCGCAATTTTTTGTTTAGGTAAGTTTCAAATTTCCCCTCTTATTAAGCAGTTTAAGGTTTCCTAAAAAAATGTGTATTTTTGTGTATGTGGTCTTAAAGGTATCAAGAATGATTTTTAAAGATAGGTTCATATAATTGATCAAAACTATATGTTGTAGGTTAAGTTATCCTTGCTAGTTGTAACTTGGAAGGAATTTTTTATATGTGTCTCTCCTCTTAGACAAGTAAAGGAAGCTGACTCTTTAGCTCTTTAGTTACTCCTCTGTAGAACCCAAAATAGAAGACCTAAATGTGTCTATTCGTAATTTCTGATATAGTTAGGAATTATTGAGTGTGTTTTTGTTCAATTTGAGTATTTAGGTTTTTTGAAGTGAATGTATTTGTACCAGATATATTGCGTGTTATTTCATTGGCAGGTTTGAACTGATTTTGAACATGAAATGAGTTCAATTAATTTGATATTTTATATTAATTTAGCTTTAATTTGGTAATAGAGAAATTCTCTAATATTGTTAATTTGGAATTTTGAAAATTATTTTAATTTATTGAAACATGTATGAGTAGTAGCATGTAAACTTGATGAGTTGATAACTATTCTATACTTAGTATTTCTAGAAAAGAAAATACCGAGTAGAAATGATATAGGATGTGCATTGCTTGAAGATTTGTCAAGAAGAGGGTATCCTGACTCTACTAGTACCTTAGAATCATATAGATGATGGGTACCAGGTAATGAGTCTTGAAGGAGGTTCATTTAAATGAAACTGCAGTTTGAAAGAGTTGGTCAGAACAAATAAAGAATTTACCGTGTCACATGATGTTATGATTTGTGGGGAATTGTATGGATTCACAGTTTGAAGTGGTCATCTGATAGGTGCTAACCTCTGAGTCCAATTCAATGCACAAGTCTTCCAGAAGTAGAATCAATGCCTATGAACTGTTGAAATGGAGACTTTGATTTTTTAATTATAAATGTTGGAATTTTTATTTTAAGCATGTTCTAAATAGTTAGCTTCCCCTTCTTCTGTGGTTGTTTATGTTTTCATTCTTTTATTATTTATGATGATTGCGTATTACACGAGAGCAAATGATGATGTTGATACAGGTGAGGGATATACCTCAAGTTGTTGATGAAGTTATATCAGAGTAGCTATTTGATGTTTGTTTAGTTACATTTTAAGGATATGTAAACTTTTAAACACCTAAGAAGAGGGATTATGTTTTGAATGACTCTACTAGATTCCCTTGGTTATGTAATGTTTTGTATTAAAGCTTTATGTGATTCCTATATGATGGATTTTATTGGGTGTTATAGTGATACTTTAAGAGCTGAAATACAACTATACCAATCAGATCATGATAGGGCAATAAAATAAATCCTTTTTTAAAAAAATCAAGCAAAGTCGCTATCATAGTTTACTACTAAAAATTCTTGAAAAACCAAACAAAAGGAAAAGTATGCGAAATCAAATTTAGATTTTGAGAGTCAGTTACATATAGAGGATGTATTAGTTCATCCTAATACAATGCATTTAATTAAATGAGTGAAGTTATTTAAATTTATTTGTCCAAAAAGAACAAAAAAATGCAATATAGAAAGAATAAAAGCAAAGATTTTTTTTTTCTTTTGGGCTAGACAAAAAAACAAAAAAAAAATGCAAGTAGAAAGAAGAAAAAAGAAAATACTTGACTGCTTCTTCCTCCACCTCCAAGTCTTCTTGAGGCACCTTCAAAACCTGATAAATAAAAGATAAAACAGTAAATTTGGAAGTGAGGGGTCGACGGTGATGCATGAAGGTGATGAGGTGCAGGGGTTGATTGGTCTCCTTTCACGGTAGTGTGCGTCGCCAGCGGCGGCAGTGGAATGGGAGTGCGGTGGTGTGGCAATGGCGGAACGTCGTGCAATGTAAGTTGGGGTGGGTTGAGGTTGTATTACGAAACACTTGTTCCAGAATGTGTGTTGATATTTACAAATGAATTACGAAACACAGTGTTTTGGAATTTAAAATTTGGGGGTGCAATGATGTTTTTCCAGATCTGGAAGACAGTTGCGAAATGCTCCGTTCAACAACTCATTTCAGTTGCGAAATACCCTATTCCACAACTCATATTTCCTACGAAATGAGTTGCGAAATGCTCCGTTCGGCAACTCATTTCGTAGGAGACACAACCCACCCCCAAATCGCAAATCGTACCAAATTCCTCCAAATACTTTACAAATCCAAAAATATATCATACATACCTCAAATAATCCTTAAATGTGTTGCTATTGAAGGTTTACAGAATGAAAATGGCCAAGGAAACGTACGATAGAACGGTGGCTGTACTTGCAGGTGGCGCCGCAGAGGAGAGGTTTGTGAAGAAGTTTTAGGGTATATGGGTATTTTGGTCTTCATAATACTATTTTAAGGGAATTTTGGACCCGAATTGAAAAGTTTGGAGGTGCCCCAAGAAGTGCTTGGAGGTGCAGAAGAAGTAGTTAAAATATTTTTCTATTTTAGGCTTGACATTTAAAAAACAAAAAGTGCGAGAAGAAAAAAAAATAAAGAAAATATTTTTTTATTTATTTTGGGTTCAAAGAGAATTGACTTTGCTCTTACGTATTTTCACAATGGAAATGTAATTCTTAAAGAAAACTTGTTTGTTAGATTGATATTTCTAATTTTTAAATTTTCTACAAGAAATATTTTTAGTTTTGAAATTTTGTACTTTTTAATTTTTAAAAATTGATATTTATTTCTAAAGCTTCATAATAATAAAATTAAATACCAGGTGATGCATGCGGCCATGCAAGTATTTAAAATTATTTAGAACATGATATCCTTTTCCAAAGTTTCGTATTAAATATCGCATGAGGCGTGCAACCATTTGATATCTAAAGAAAAAAAGTTAAAATAATAAAATTAAATACCACGACGCGTTCTGTCATGCAAGTATCTAAAATTATTTAGAAGTTATAATATAAAAAAATTATTGTATAGAAAAAAACAAAAGAAAAATGTTGCATATTTATAAAATCAATGCAAAACATTGAATAGAAATATTTGACCCAATGCATAAACCCAATTCTTGTTATTTTATTTTTTTAAACTATAACTAAAAACGTGAGAGAGTCTAAAATAAAAATTGGGTGCAGAAAAAAGAAAAAGAACTCAAACTTGTTGAACTAACAAGATCAGCCCAACTTTTATCTCATTTTTTTCAAAATAAGTGTGTATAGATAAACAGATCAAGGGACAAATAGCAAATAAGTGGGTCTAATGAAATAGGATCAAATTTTTGTTTTCTTCTTTTTTTTCAAAATAAGTGGTGTATATATAAACAGACGAAGGAAAAAATAACAAATATTGGGCGAAACAAAATAGCCCTAATTTTTGTTTTCTCTTTCTCCTTTTTTTTTTATAAAACATGAAAGGTGCAACTAATAATTTTAGAGGTGCTAAATAAATAAAAACAGAGTGCAAACAACAAAATTGTTGGACGAGTAAAATAAACCCAAACTTTCATTTTTTTGTTATTATTTTTTTTCTTAATGTTGGACCATAACCCCAAAAAAAGCCACATTATGATTAGCCGACTTGCATTAAAAATAGAAACTCAATGCACGCAAGTCAAGTAAACACCATACCATACATATCATTGTAGCGAAGCCCTCTAGTTAACATTCTCTCTAATGCATTCAAAAGAGGGAAAAAAAAGAAAAAAGAAATAATAGTAGGAAATTTGCACCAAACTTCCAAAATAAACCAAATTACATGCACAAACAATATTTGCTACTCCTACAAAATTTTTCATATTTCAAAAAAATAAAATAAATGCACACACTTTTAAATTGACTCTACTTTCTTCTGAACTTATTTTTACTGCAAACACAAGCATTGTAACAAACTAAATGCATTTTAAAACAAAATATTGCATGAAGTTGAACATATTTGAAAACAAAAATTGTAGCAAATGTTACCCATCTAAACATAAAACATTGTACCAAACTGAATCTATAAAAGCTTTGCAGGAGCACAGTGGTTAAGTTAGTGCAATGTGGTTAGGAACAGTGGATAAGGGAGAGTGACGAATGACTGAGAGAGGAAAAGAGAGGTGGTCATGAAGATGAAAACGATGTGACTTTCATGTGAAATTGTGTGTATATCCTCTTGAGTGTTGTACCCAGTCTCTGTTTATATTGATTGGAAGGAGAAGAAAAATAACTAATTAGGTGTATGGAAAAGTTAGAACTAAGTGAGAGTGGAGAAAAAGGAGGAGGTGTAAGCCGTTGAGAGTGAGTGGATGGTGAACAATTGGTTTTATTTTCTATTACTATTATAATTTTTTATTTTATATTTTGTGAGAATAAGACAAAGTAGGAGTGCGAGTGGTGAAAGTTGACAATAATAAGGTGTGGAAAGTTACTTTAAAACTAAAAAACGATCATATTATTTATTATTATTTTATATTTTATTTTTGTTTTTTATTTTCATTTTTTATGTTTTCATTTTTTTATTTTTAATCAATATTTTATGGGGACATGAAGAATAAATAAAAGAGTGCAAAGGATGATGTGAGTGGTATTCCCAAAGATTATAGGGGAGGCTTGAAAAAGTAAAAAAATGTGTATGAGAATTAAACTCGGTTTGGTATTCCAAATAGGAGAATGGGGTGCATGAAGGAAAAGAGGGGGTGCGGAAGATAATCCTAATCTACCAGACCGCATGAAAAAATGGGGGTGTGAATGGTAATGCTAAGAGTACAAACAGTAAATTTTATTTTTACTTCTATTATTTTTTATTTTTTATTTTCACAAAAAATATATTTTTTAATTTTAAATATTTTCACTTTTTTGTAAAATTAATTGATCACGCCTTTTTTTATTTTTTTTCATAAATGATTTTATTTACTCAGATGAAATCGAATTTGTACAATGACATGTGACTGTTGTATTCCTTACATGTGACGCCACACATTTAGAAGTATGTGGAGAAAATTAATTTTAATGTTTGGTTGATCTAGTATATGTTTTGTTTCTGTTGTTTTCAGTTTCTATTTTCTTATTTAATTTTCTAGAATTTATAAGTTTTAGATTGAATTATTTATTTAAATGAACATGTTTTAGGAAGATTTGAGATCCATAATCATTGGAAGTGTTGTAATTACATTTTCTATTGGAAAATAAATCATTTAAAAAACAAATTAGTGTACGGGTTGGAATTCTCAGAAAATAGAGACATATAAGTGCTTAAAACACAACAAAAGTTCCCAAAAAAAATCAAAATAAAGAAAGAATAAAAAAAACTAGATGAGTTAGCACAATAAAAATTTCTTGAATATTTTATCATTGATTCTCCTTTTGAATTATCAAATTGTATAACCAATCTCAGATGTCTTTTATAATGTGTATGCTTTAAGAGCCTTTTGTTATAAGTTCTAGCATAATCCAATAGGTAAAATTGTTTCTGAAATTGTCATTCCAAGTGTTTCTTTATAAATACGTTATTTATGATTTTTAGTTTTTTTTATAAAATAAAAAATAATTTGTTAAGCAACTTCGATGTATGTATATTCAAATTTTCGTTTATACTTTGTTTTGCTTATTACTCTACGACTTGGGAAGGTCTTGTTTCTTTTATTTTTTCACAAAGACAACTTGTTTCTATATTTACTTTTCAGTTTTTATAAAAGGAAACAATACCCCAACGACAATTAAAATTGATCCTATGATGCTCAAATGTTTAGTCTAAAAATAAGAAGCAAATTCAAATAAATAGATTGTTTACTTATATCTTATAGAGGAGTCACTCTATCACCTAATTAAATCATTTCAAATAACACAAACATCAAACCATATTTAAAAAATCACAATGAGATCTAAAAACTCATTCAAGAAGGAACACTAACACCTATTTGTAGGTAAATTTTGTTAGACAACTAAAGTGTAAATACGAAACAAGTCACAATATTGATCACAGTTTCATATTTTCATTAAATAGTTGGTTATACATTAAGTCATGATACAAAATTTTATTACAATGTGATACAAATATAAGCTGTTTTTTTACAGTTTCGACATAGTCATAGCGGGGATTACAAAGGAGAAGTCTCACATGAAATTGACAAAAGAAAATTCTAATAATTAGTCATAAGCCACTTGGGTGTAAATAAGAAAAAATAATTAGCTATTTATTCATTGGAAGAAGAATTTCCTTATAAACTATCAACTGGCATATGTCATTATGTACGTTGACATCAAGCTTGTCAATGAAGTGGGTTCTTAAGTCAAACCAAGCTAGTTTTCCATCATGTGTTTGGAAGAGTATATTACTCGTATTCCATGTTCCAATAGGAAACGAAAGGCCAGGTAAGGGTCCAATAGTCCATAGTTTAGTCCATGTTTCCTTCTTACCGATTTCACCCAAAATTGATATGTAAAAAGTAGTTGTCTGATGATAGTTTGATATCACAGCAATTCTCCCATTTAAGAGAAATAAGTGTTTCACCATCAAATTAATATCAAAATTATCATATAGTTCTAAGGGTATATCTATGGGTGTGGGAGTCGTATAACATTCCTCATTGCTTAAGTCGAATGATACCAAATATCTTTCTGCCCTCGAATAGTCACCATAAGCATCCAACCAATGACATATCCCCTCGAAGTAGAATTTATCATGAAAACTTGTGCATTTAGGAACATCTATATCAAGTTTCCTCCAAGAATTACTTCTTAGGCTATAAATCTCCCATATCATTGTAACATCCCATTCTTCACAATCCAATTCATTCTCTTCATTGTCCGGCGGAAAAGAAAATGCATATCTAATTACCTTATAATCATCTCTAGAACAATCATAGCCAAATCCTTGATATTTAAACATGATATGAACATTATCTGGTGCATACTCAACTGGACTTGGAGGAATGACCTTAAATTCAGTTGTAGATGGATTCCATAAATACACTATATTGTTTAGGTAGAGGCAAATAATTCCATTAATGCTAGAACTACCCAAAATATTCTCTATAAGTTTATTTGACCAGTTTAATTCTTCCTTACCATAAACTGAAAATAAGGAGGACTTATTATTACTCTTATCAATGAGACATAGAAGGATAGATGTATCGTCATAGTAAGAATGTTGATTAGATAGGAAATTAATGTGAAAGAGGTTCACGAAATTAGAATTTTCAAACAAGAGAGCCCATGATTTGTGTAGGCATCCAAATCTCTTAAGAGATTTCAAAGGCAATTTGGAAAGAATGGAGAATGCAAGACTATTTGGTAAGTGATTTCCAAGCTTTTGACCAACAAATGTATTGCGCATCTCCTGGTTATCAAACCAAATGTTAATGAGTTGCCAATGGTCTTTGTTGTTCTCACTCCAAAGATAAATGGGATGGGCAATGAGCTGGCAATGTTTGCTAATGAGATTCTTTATGGTGGTCTCTTGCAAGTACTGCAACTGTTTAAGAACAGAAAGTGAATAAAAGAAATAACATGAAATATGGGAATCACTTAGTTTGTGTACCTGATCATCGTTAAGGAAGAGGGTGATTGTGGTTCCTCTTGAAATTTGTTGGCCATTAATATCCTTGGTAACAATGAAAGAAGCACTAGGGGCAGAGTCCAACATATATTGGTCATGATCATTATGCTTAGAGGTGACGGTCACCTTGTGAGCGACCAAATAAGCAGAGTAGAACCCAACATCCAAATTATTGATCAAATCTAAAGCAAACACACATGTCATAGACTATAATTAATGAGCATCAAATAAAATGAAAATGAAACATCGCCACTTACCTACCTTCTTTGTTCATGCCAATACCATTATCGATGATAGAAAGTGTTTTGTTAGCCTTGTTAGGGATCAATTTGATAATTAATTCATCATCTAAAATGCTCTTGTTCTTGAGCCTTTCCAATTGAATTTTATCCAAAGCCTGTTCATAATATTAATCATTAACAATAAAAAAAAGGAAACATACAAAGAAAAAATCAAATTTGATCGACAACTTACGTTAGAAGCATTGTTGATGAGTTCGCGAAGGAAGATTTCATTATTAAAATAGAAAGTATTTTTCATCAAACTCAACATATCGCTCATTTCACCCTTCAGTACCAACTTCTCATCATTAGTCGTTGCAATTGCTTTAAAATGATAGAAAACCAGATGAAATCAATTCAATCAAACAAAACAACTCACAACCACAAATTTATATTCGTTAACCACAACCACCCAATGCAACCACTTAATACAAAATTATCATCAACATTTTCTTTCAAATAATTAATTAATTTTTAAAATTAATTAATAAATTAATTTTAAAATTATCAATCAATGTTATCATTATCCACTTTATTATTAATTAACTTTTGTTAAAATTTTCAATTTTTCCTTTAAATTATTAATTAAGTCATTATTTCATATTGAAGCTTTATATTTAGTTTGCTTTATTATAAATAATATTATTGGAAATAAATTACAGATATAGCACTAAGAGTAAAATAAATAGTGAAAGAAATAGTAATAAAAAATTGTATTAAATATGAAATAAAAAAAATATTTTACAATTTAAGTATTTTCAAGCTTACATAACGTTGCATTTACAATTATACTAATTAAACTATTATCATGTTCTATTAGATCCTTGATGCACCAGCAGTGAATTTTTTCTCCAGCATGCAGCGCACATCTATGTGGCCACAACACATATGGTGCAGTTCTCTGCAATGTGTCTCCCATCCATATGAGGGCATAATTAACCACATCCCCATAGTGCACATTAAAACTGTTATTATAAATATTTAACTTATTTTCAATCCAATTTAATTCTAAAAAAATTGATTAATTATATGAATAGGATCCTAAGATCTTAAGCAAACAACACAATTCAAATTAAAGAATGCAAAATATTATTCAATCATACTTGACTGTACTCCAGATATAAGTCATCAAGAACAAATGTCTTTTGTATTACGATGTGTGGATATTTCATCCACTCCAATAGTATTTTGTAGAATTTTTAAAAGTAAATGATACAAGTGAAAAATGTCTTTTTAATGTTATTGTAGATGAACTGAAAGTCCTTGGACTTGATATTAATGACCTTATAGGACAAGGATATGATAATGGGTCAAATATGAAAGGAAAACACCAAGGTGTCCAAAAAAGATTTCTTGATATTAATCCTAGAACATTTTATACTTCATGTGGTTGTCATAATTTAAACTTAGTACTTTGTGATATGACAAACTCTTGTCTTAGAGCTACATCTTTCTTTGGAGTGTTACAATGTATCTATACTTTGTTTTCTTCCTCTACAAAAAGATGGAAAATTTTACAAAATCATATACATAACTTAACTCTTAAATCATTATCACAAACACGTGGGAAAGTCGAATTGAAAGTGTAAAAGCTGTAAGATTTCAAGCTCTACAAATAAGAGATGCTTTATTTGAACTAGTTGAAGCTAATGATGATCCTAAAATATAAAAAGTGAAGCTGAGTGTTTAGCAACTTATGAACTTGAAAATTTTAAATTTTTGTTAGGAATGACTATTTGGTATGATATATTATTTGCAATTAACTCCGTTAGTAAAAATTTACAATCAAAAGATATGTGTATTAATATGACCATTGAACAATTAAAAGGTCTTCTTTCATTTTTTGAAACATATATAGAAAATGGATTTGGAAATGCATTTATTTTTGCAAAGAAATTGCTTCTGAAATTGCTTCCTCTACATATGTAGAGCCTAAGTTTCGCGAAAAAAAGAACCAGTCGTAAAAGAAAAACAATTTGATGAAAATATTGATAATGAAGTTATTAAATCACCTCAAGAGTCATTTAGAATTGATTATTTTTTATATAGTGTAGATAAAGCAATTACTACACTCCAAAATAGATTTGAACAATTTAAAATATATGAAGATATTTATGGTTTTTTATTTAGTATTAAAAATTTAAAGTTATTGTGTTGTGTACTTTTGAAAGAAAAAAGCTTAAACCTTGAAAAGTATTTGAAACATGATAATTTATTGGATCTTGATGGCTTAGATTTATTTTCAGAATTAAATATCTTAAAGGAGATTATAGGATTGGAAAATAATAAACCAATTGACATTCTTAATTATATAAAGAAATAAATTCTTTTCCAAATGCATATATGACATATAGAATAATGTTAACTATTCCAGTATCAGTTGCTTAAGTTGAAAGGAGTTTTTCAAAACTTAAACTAATAAAATCTTATTTAAGATCAACAATGTCTCAACAAAGATTAAACGGATAAACTATATTATCTATTGAAAAAGATTTTTTAAATGAAATTAATTATGATAATTTAATAGATAATTTTGCATCACAAAAAGCTCAAAAAATAAATTTTAGATAAAAATATCATAATTTTAATTATTTTATTAATTTCAAAAAGGCCTCATTTTTTTATTCGCTTTAAGCCTCTTAAAGCCTTGAGTTGCCACTGAAATAAGGAGAAGGTCGAGACATCTTTGAGCTTTGTATAAAAAGGTTTTCATATGAAAAAAGAATAAGCTAAGTCTTTTCTAGCTAGAACCTTATCCCACTATCCTCATACAAACATTTGACTTATTAAAAACTCTTGAACATAAACGAAGGCAACACACATTAAGCTAAACAGTTGTAAAATTGCAAGAATTATAAACTAGGCGTTTCCTAGGTGAGACTCATTGGCACCTATGGACCTTTGAGAACACTTATCGTCTACTCAAAATATTAGTCCACTAATTGAAATGTTTAAATGAATTACAAAGAAAATACAATCACTCTTGGTATAATAATTTAAAGCTATGTTTAAGAGATTTGACTCTTCAAGTGTTTGGCATTCCTTTCCACAAGTGTTTCACTCTAAAAGCCATTGCACTTGGTGGTCCTCTCTATGTGAGCAAATCTTAAGCTTGTCATTACGATAACAAAGAAGAGTTAAATCCTTTTTTTCAACTTGAAATGCTAAACTCAAATTGAAGTATTATGCGACAAACATCAAAGAATAAAAGGCAATTGACAAGCAAGAAATTAAGGTACACAAGAAAATTAGCACATAAAACGGATTCCTAAAAAAAGTACCAAAATGGATTAGAAAAACCAAAATAATATTCTAGAGTGAAATTTAGTAGAATTTTTATTTGATTTATTGCTCTTGGTATACTTTGTATTTTGTTCCGAAATTTTTATCACATAAACTTAAAGATGTATATGAAATTTGTCGCAACCGGAGGTCACCACGGGAATAGCTATCCAAAAGAGATAAATTAAAATAATTGAAAAATTTAGGAAAAGGAGTGGCCACCATAGTTAATCATGAAAAACTATGGAAAAACCAAAAAAATTGATAAAACAAGTCTGCGAAAACCGAATCGGATCCGGGAGTAGGTTACGTGTGGAGAAGGTATTAGCACCCCCACAACGTCCGTCTTAAGACGGTATCTTTAATTAAACAAGTAAAATAAGTGTGATTTTGTAAAATGTTTATTTTCTCAAAGAAAAAGACAAAAATACAAATACAAGCAAAGAAAATATAATATGTGGCCATTTCATATCTAACATTATTAGAAAATATAATACCCCAAAAGCTTATTTCCAAAGTTTTACATTAAATATTGTGTGACGCGTGCGACCACTTGATATCTAAAAAACATTTAGAATAATAATATTAAATATCGTATGATGTGTATAGCCATTTGATATCTAACATTATTAAAAAATATAATATCCCAAAAAATATCTAAAATTTTGTATTAAATATCGTATGACGCGTGCGACCATTTGATATAAAAAAAAACTTTAGAATAATAATATTAAATATCGCATGACATGTACGGTCATTTGATATCTAAGATTATTAACAAATAAATTGGCATATTTCTTTTATAAATGGCAAAGCCACGTGAATAGGACATTATGTTTTTTAGCAAAGTGGAAATGTGGCATACATACATTGAAATACTCCTAAAACATTTAACTACCCTTAAACACGGATGCACATTGACACATATAAATATGTTAAAGCTTTTGGCAAGGAAAGTGGGGTCCATGTGCATGCAAAAATTGAAACGTGAATATGAATGGGCTTTTGGAAAAGGTTAAAAGCTAATGGGACCCATATGCATGCAAAGTTACAACTTCCACGTCAATAAGAAACCCCACATGTGCATGCAACTTAAAATTGGCATTTGAAAAAAAAAGTAAAATGGAATGTGATCCACTTGCATGCAAGGTTACAATTTCGACACTAATGTGAATGCAGGAAAAGGGGTCCATGAAATAAAACATTTTTGGTTTTTTTATCATTGGCACCGAAAGTCAAGTGCCTACAACTCCCAACAAAAGCTAAAATGGCGTGCGGCGGTTTTGGTTGTTATGTGGTGACTTTTTGTGAGAAATTTGGATGAGCATGTAGGAGAATATGGTGGGGTGTGTGGTGAGGAAGTGCTATGATGAGTGTATGGTGTGGAGGGGGGCACGGTGGTTGGAGCATTGCGTGATTGGTGGTGGCATGTGGAGCGCATGGTGGCAATGTTTGGTGGTGTGTGGTGGTGTTTGGTGCGTTTAGGGTGCACGATGGACGTTGAGGTATTGGAGGAGACAACGTTTGGGAACCATGGTGGGAGATGCCACGGTTGGAGGTGTTGTAAAGACGGCTGAAATGTTAATAAACTAAAATTCCATAGGCGTGATAAAAATCATTGTCCTTAAGGACTTATCCGCGATAAATGCGCAAGTCTCCCAGGATACAACAGAAACTTCTCAGTACTGAGGATCTCAGCACTAGCAAGAAAGCTCTCTAGAGAAAAAATACCCAAGATATTTAGAGAAGAAATAGAGAAAGAGAAAATAGAGAACAAATGAAGAGGAGAAGAAGAGAATATGAGTTGTGTTGGTGTGTGTTTTCGGAATGGGGGAGATCCCCTATTTATAGAGGATGGGACCGTGGGGGTGAGCGGATTTTGAAGAGTCAAGTAGAAGAGGAACAAACTGAAAAACAACTTCTAGCTTCTACCCATGATTTGCGGAAGTGAAACTGCCTCCAACGTTCCAAAGAAGCTTCAACGTTCCAAAAAAATAAACAACCTACCTTCTTGAAGATTGACTGCAAAAACTGCATCTGTTTCCTAATGTGCAACGTTCAGAGTTTCTAGAAGAGAGGTGGTTGCTGGAGAGATTTTCGCAAATCTGTGGAGGTTGGGTTGTTAGGGTTCGAAAGCTTTCAATTTTCCCCTTTTTCAGTTTTGCAATACCCACAGCTTCACAACAATCCCCTGCAAAATGTTGAAGAATAAAGAAAGAAAATAAATACATCGTGGGTCTCATAAGATGTAATGCATCAGAGCTGGTATAGCAAGCTATATAAACTAGTCCTAGATTGATTAACTTAACACACAGTGTAGTTGGTATAGCAAGCTATATGAACCAAGATATTTAGTATGTGTTAGAGGTTTATCAATCACAATACACCCCCACAATTCTTGTTGTTATTGTTGTGTTGCGCCTAATAGGCCATGCGCGTGCCCAGTATTCATGAGTGCTTTAGATATGTCGCAAAGATCTCATGCAAGCGGCCCCACTTGACACTCGTATAGGTGATTTCATCAAGTATATGCTGCAAATCATAAACCACCCATAAGGGAATGAAAATCATTAAAAACTTTGTTATAAGCTAAAATTCGTACTCCACATAAAATTTTAAAGACAAAGTTTACCTTCTCAATAATGTAGTATCTAGCACCTTCATACACCATAGGAATGGACAAATTGATTTTAAATCAATTTTGTGTTAGCAGAACTAACAAGTGACTTGTTCTTATCCATATAAACCTTATTTATGGGATCTCCAATCACAAAGGTTGGGTTTCTATCACTTGTTTGTTTGCAAATGGCTTGAGTCCCATTCCCCTCAATGTTTCTAAAATCATGTTCCTTCCTAGAGGTTTTGTCAGAGGATCGGCCAAATTCCGTTCTGACTTAACATAATTAATGGAAATTGTTCCCCTCCTTAACGGTTGACTTACCAAATTATGTCTCAATTGTATATGTCTATTCTTTCCATTGTAAGTTTTGTTTTTAGCTATAGCTATTGTCGATTGGCAATCACAATGTATTGATACAGATGGGTTTGGTTTCATTCCTAATGGAATGTTTGCTAAGAAGTTTTTCAACCACTCAGCTTCACTTCCAGCCATTTCAAGAGCAACAAACTCTGATTCCATTGTTGATCTAGCAATAATGGTTTGTCTGGCTGATCTCCATGTAACTGCACCACCACCAAGTGTAAATACATAATCACTAGTAGATTTTGTCTCATCTGAATCAGAGATCCAGTTAGCATCACTATATCCTTCTAGCACAACGGGAAATCCACTACATTCAATGGCATAATCCATTGTACCTCTTAAATATCTCATAAGTCTTGCAAGTGCATCCCAATGATCCTGACTAGGACATTGACTATACCTGCTCAGTCTAATTACTGCATAAGCAATATCTGGTCTAGAAAAGCTCATTAAATGTAATAAACTCCCAATTATCTGGGCATACTGAGATTGAGAAATAGATTCTCCTCTGTTCTTCATTAGCTTGGAGTTAGCATCATAATGGGTGCTTACTGATTTAAAATCATAATAGCCAAACTTCCTAAGAAGTTTCTCAGTATATTGCTCTTGAGAGAGTAATATATTATCTCCCTTCCTTATGACTTTAACTCCTAGAATCACATTTGCTTCACTCATGTCTTTCATTTCAAACTTAGATTCAAGAAACAATTTAGTTTTAGAAACTATATCAATGCATGTACCAAAAATAAGCATGTCATCCACATATAAACATATAATGACACATTCCCCATTTTCAGATTTAGTGTACACAAATTTATCAACATCATTAGTAGAAAAACCATCACATACTAAAACATTATCAAGTTTTTCATGTCATTGTTTTGGTGCTTGTTTAAGCCCATACAAAGATTTTAAAAGTTTACATACCTTTTCTTTTTGGCCAGGAGCTACACATCCTTCAGGTTGAGTCATATAAATTTTTTCCTCTAGTTCACCATTCAAAAAGGTTGTCTTAATGTCCATTTGATGGATAACTAACCTGTGGATAGATGCTAGAGCTAGCAACACTCGAATGGAAGAAATCCTGGTAACTTGAGCAAAAGTATCAAAATAATCTATGTTAGGTTTTTGAGAAAACCCTTTTGCTACTAATCTTGCCTTATACTTTTCTATCGATCGATCAAGATGATACTTCTTCTTGAAGATCCACTTATAACCAATAGGTTTTGCTTCTTTAGGCAGATTTACTAAAGTCCAAGTGTTATTTTTCTTAATGGAATCAATTTCAATCTTAATGGTCCTATCCCAGGAGCACTAATAGCTTCTGAAAAACTTAATGGTTCATTTCCAACAAGATAAGTATAAAAAACATCTCCATAGGAAGTTTCCTTTCTCTGTCTTTTACTTCTCCTCAAATCCTCACACATTGTATCACTAGCAATGTCTATAGGTTGTTCAGAAGTACTTGTAACCTTTAAGGGAAAGATATGTTAAAAAAACTCAACATTTTTAGTTTCTACTATAGTATTACATTCAATTATTTCACTATTAAGAACAAGAAATCTATAAGCAGCACTACGTTCAACATAGCCTAAAAACAAACAATCAGAAGTTTTAGAACCTATTTTCCTTTTCTCAGGATCAGGTAGCATCACTTTAGCTAAACACCCCCACATTCTTAAATATTTGAGATTAGGTTGAAAACTTTTTCACAACTTATAGGGTGTTTTGCCAGTTTTCTTATGAGGTATTCTATTTTGCAAAAAACATACTGTAAGAAGAGCTTCACCCCAAAGATTATCAGGAGCATTAGAACTAATAAGCATAGCATTCATCATTTCTTTAAGAGTCATATTTTTTCTTTCAGCTACTCTATTGGATTCAGGTGAAACATAAAATGAAACATATTCACCACCTCTATCTGATCTAATCCTTTTAATCTTCTTATCTAATTGATTTTCAACTTCAGTTTTATAAGAAAGAAACATATCAAAAGCTTCATCTTTATGTTTTATTAAGTACACTTTTGTATATCTTGAATAATCATCTATGAAAGTTACAAAATAATTTTTACCACCTCTAGTCATAGTTTGTTTTAAATTAACAAGATCAGTATGAATTAATCCTAACAAATCAGTTTGACGTTCTACAGAATGACATACTTTCTTTGTAATTTTTGATTCTACACATACATCACCTTTCATACTTTATTTATCATGCATGTTAATTAATCCTAGTCGTTGCAATTTAATAACATACGAAGAATTTACATGTCTTAATCTAGCATGTCAAATATCATAAGAGTCAACAATATAAGCAGAAGACACAGATTCAGATTCATTAATAATTTCAGAAACATTCAGTACAAAGAGACCTTGATCACAATATCCCTTTCCCACAAACACATTATTTTTTATCATCACAATCTTATCATATTCAAATGACACTTTGACCCCTACCTTTCCCAATAATGCTACAGAGATCAAATTAACTCTGATTGATGGCACATGCAACACATCACTTAAAGCCAAAGTCTTCCCAGATGTGAGCTTTAGAAGAACTTTACCTTTTCCTAGGACAGAAGTAGTCCTAGAATCACCAAGATAAACTTGTTCTTCTCAATCCCCTACACTGGAGTACGAGTAGGAGGAAAATGCATTTTTGTCTGCACAGATATGCCTGGTAGCCCCAGAGTCTACCACTCATTTGCTCACATTTGTCACAAGGTTCACTTGTGAAATGACCGCACAAATTGTATCTTCCCCTTCGGTTATATTTGCCTTAGGAGGATTGTCGTTCTTGACCCTGTGTCTGTACTAAGGTGCATGGTGACTTGGCTTCCACAAAGAAAGCAGTTTCCCTTCTTCTTGAATGTGGGTTTGGGTCCGCTGGGACGGGAAAAATTAGATTTATTCTTTTACTTGTGATCAGGATTTTTCTCGTACCTTTTTGGAGCTGGTTTGTCTTCTATCATATTTGCTTTGGCAGATAAGGCCTTAGCTCTTGCAGCAGCACACTCCTTCCAGTTGATATCTTCAATGATGAGGTGAGTGATGAGGTCTGGTAGTGACATCTGTTTATGCCTGTGCTTCAACTGTTGTTTGTAGTCTGTCCAGGACTACGGAAGTTTCTCGACCGGAAGTTCTGAAACAAATTCATTAGGAAGAACAATATTCTCTGCTTTAATGTCTTCAAGTATCTTGTGATATTCATTGATTTGAATCTTGATATCCTTGTCCTCTATCATCTCCCAGCGGTAGTATTTTTCGATAACGAATCTTTGTCAGACGACACCTTCGGCAGTGTATTTGAGGATAAGAGAATCCCAAATTTCCTTTGCTTCCTTGTAGAAGCAATACACATCGAACAGATCATTAGATAATATACTGAGCCTAGTGTGACGACATACCTTATTTGTGTGAATCCAATCTTCAATTTGTTTCGCAGGAGAATTGGTGTTCGATTTGGACGTCGTAAGTGTAGAGGCAACTCCGTACAAGTTTAACAGGGTAGACACACGTTCCTGCCAGTGTCGGAAGTTTTGACCCGAGAAGACTTTAATCTTCGAAACATCCGGAAATGGCTTCGCAAAGATGGTTGACGTTCCCAAAGCACTGTCTGACATCTCCATCATAGTGTTGTTGTTTTCCACACCGTCAATCATTAGTCCTTAAGATTGTTGTAAAGACGGCTGAAAAATTAATGAACTAAAATTTTGGAAGCGTGATAAAAATCATTGTCCTTAAGGACTTATCCGCGATAAATGCGCAAGTCCCCCAGGATACAACAGAAAGTTCTCATTTAAAAACTGAAGATCTCAGAACTAGTAAGAAAGCTCTCTAGAGCAAAAATACCCAAGATAGTTAGAGAAGAAATAGAGAAAGAGAAAAGAGAGAACAAATGAAGAGGAGAAGAAGAGAATATGAGTTGTGTTGGTGTGTGTTTTCGGAATGGGGGAGATCCCCTATTTATAGAGGATGGGACTGTGTGGGGTGAGCGAATTTTGAAGAGTCAAGTAGAAACGGAACGAACTGAAAAACAACTTCCAGCTTCTACCCACAATTTGCGGAAGTGAAACTGCCTCCAACATTCCAAAGAAGCTTCAACGTTCCAAAAACATCATCAACCTACCTTCTTGAAGATTGACTATAAAAACTGCATTCGTTTCCTAATGTGCAACGTTCAGAGTTTCTAGAAGAGAGGTGGTTACTGGAGAGATTTTCACATATCTGTGGAGGTTGGGTTGTTAGGGTTCGAAAGCTTTCAATTTTCCCCTTTTTCAGTTTTGCAATACCCACAGCTTGACAACAGGAGGTGCATGGTAGTGTGGCGGTGCAACGGAGGCACTTGCAGTTTGAAAGGTGCAACAGCTAGGCGTGTTGTGCGACATGCGTTGGTGGTGATTCTTGGAGGCACCTGTAGGTGCAGCTGCTGGTGGTGAGGGAGAGGTGCAGGCTTGGACGTTCAATGGAGGAGAGGCATGGTGTTATGGTGGAAGGGTTGATTATGGCTATTTTGGGGTAAGTTTAGGAGCTGTTTTAGATGAGTTTTAAGGGCTATTTTAGGGTAAGTTTAGGAGCTGTTTTAGGTGGGTTTTAAAGTCTATTTTGGAGGTAAAATAGTGCATTTTTGGAGGTAAAATGGTGTTGTTTTTGGCTGTTGTTTGGAGGTAAAGTGGTGTAATTTTGGAGGTAAAATGGTGCTATTTTTGGCTGCTGTTTGGAGGTAAATTGGTGCAGTTTGAGGTAATATGGTGTTGTTTTTGGATGGAAACGTGGTGCTGTTTGGAAGGGTTGTTTTCATGGCATTCTTATAGTGAAAAAAGGTTCATGGTGATGGTTTTAGGTGTTGTTTTTGGATGGGAACGTGATGCTATTTGGAGGGGCTGTTTTGGGCATTCTTATGGTGAAAAGAGGTTCATGGTGATTGTGGCTTAGTGGTGAGGTAGCAAGGAAGAAAAAAGCATGGTGGGGCATTAAAAGATAGAGACAGTGGTGGTAAGGTATTGTGCAGTAGTGGCATGATGACTTTTGGTTGACATTTGAAAGATGGAGACAGTGAAGGTGACATGTGAATGCAGAATGAAGTGTAATGAAAATGCATGGAAAAATGGTCGAAATGAGCAAAAAGAGAAACTTTTTTTTTTAAATTTCCATAGTAAATTATGAACAGAATACATAAAATGATCACACCATGATTATAAGAGTGTAAAAGCATACCTCTTATTCTTTAAAATGATTCTTCTTTGAATTTCAACGTGACTTTTTCGACTCTCTTTCTCTTACCTTTCGTGTGTTCCCTCTCTTCTTTCCTTTTTTGATCTCTCTATGTGCCCTTTTTTTCTCTCTTAAGATGAGGTGATTTATAATATAAATGATAGCAGTTACCAGAGAAGTGGCTTACGGTAAAATAGGATTGTGGGAAGTGAGGCAGAACGATTTCACAAAGGATTGACTCAGTCTCTTTTTTTTGTTATTATTTTAAAGATGAATTGAACGTGCAAATCAAGAAGCAATTTTAAAACAGTTTCAATTTCTTTTTTATGTATTTTCCTTTTATTTATTATTCTGTTTTTATTTTTTATGTTTTTTATTTATTTATTTTATTTTTCGTTTCTTTTCTTTATTTATTATTTTTTTCCTTTAAAAAAATAATGGACAAATTAAAACCTTTTTTAAAAAAATCCTAAACTAATCAAGCATATTTTTATTTTATTATTTTTTATTTATTTGTTGATTTGATTATTACACTTTATTATAGACACACATTTAAATGTTTTTATTTTAATTATTTTTTATTTTTTTATTTTTTTATTTTAAAATTATCCAGACGAAATCGGGTGTCAACAATATAGTAATTGCTAGATGAGTTCAACTTTAAGAATCTAAAAAGTTCTTATGATGAAGGAGGTTTAAACTCAAGAAATATCCTTATGAGTTCAACATTAAGAATCTAAAAAGTTTTCTACTCTTACCTTAGTTCTTATTTTGAGAAGATTTCTCAACTAGTAAATTTCTTTATACTCATATTTTGGGATTTATCAAAAGGATAACATTTTCCTCTCCATTTCTAGTCTTAATCCATTTTTTTATACCATTTTACAACTTGTTCTTGGTTTTTCTTTTTTTTTTATTTGTTTTTTCTTGAGTTGTCACAACATTGACCATTGCATTTTCTACTTTAGCCATTGTCATGGGTACTTTCATGGGTTTTTGAGTTTTCTTGAGTTGATCATGATTGTTCCAACCATCTACGATTCCCATTAAGTGGCATCAGAGCTAGAAGATCAATCAATGCAAAGGAGTTGTTTATCACATTCCAAATAATCGTTCTTCAAGAATGGGTAAAACCCATTTCTATTTGGATATGATTTGTTTTTGTAGTTTCTTTCTTTGGTTGAATCATTGTATACATGTTTAGGACTTGTTGCTTTGTTTGTTTCAAATTTTAATCCGTTCATCAACAAATTGTATCCATAACTTCTATTTTTGGCAAAAAAAAATCTTTAAAAAATGGGTATGATTCTGATGTTTGGTTTATTAGTATGTGTCATGCTTCTGATTGTTTCGAGTTTCAATTTTGTTATTTAATTTTTCTAGAGTTTAGAAGTTTTAAAATTCTTTTCGAAAGATTTCTTTAGATGAACATGTTTTAGGAAGAATTGAGATCCATAATCATTAAGTGGAAGTGTTGTAATTACATTTTCTCTTAGAGTTTTTTCTTAGGTAATTGAATTCAATAAATCATTTCATAAACAAACTAGTGTAGGGGTTGGAATTCTCAGAAAAACTGAGATATATAAGTGCTTGAAACACATTTAAAAGTTTAAGACTAATCAAAATAAAGAAAGAATAAAAAACTAGATGAGTTAGAACATGTCTCCTGAAAAATTTCTCCTAAAATTTCCTGAATTCTTTATCATTGATTCTCCTTTTGGATTATCGAACTGTATCACCAATTTCAGTGAGTTTTGTCTTCTATAATTTGTATGTTTAGCATAATCAAATAGGTAAAATTGTTTCTTAAATTGTTATTCCAAGTGTTTTTTTTTTTTCAGCTTTTCTTAGCAATTTTTAGTCTTTTGTCATATTGTTGTATAATCTTTTGTGTCCAGCTTCTTTACTTGCCATTTTTATATTGTATTTTAAAATTATTTTAAGTTTTGTCTTTTTAGTTTTCATCTTTAAAATTCTTTTCACAAGTGGATTTAGATTTGTATCTATTTTACTTGAGAGAAAATACTTCACCTTTTGAATTTCAGGTAATTTTAGAGAATGTTTGGAGTACTATTTTGAGTTATTTGAGCGAAAACACTTAACAGAATCATTAAGAGAAAATTTACTATTTCATAAATTAGTTTTTGTTATTTTTGTCTTGGTTTAAATTTATTTTTAGAAGATGTCTCTAAGTCTCCCAATAAGCCTCGAAGAATAAGGAAACGTTAGTATGGAAAGAAAACAAGTGACCCTTGAACAATTCCAATACCTAATAATGGAGCAACAAAGGATGGAAATCCAAAACCTCAAAAAGTCATAGGAGAGGAAGAAGACATTCAAGATCTTCTTCAACTTTTGAAAGTGAGAAAAAAGATTTCTACCAAAATTGTAAGGGGATGAAGACTCACTTATTTTGTGCATATATTTATAACTTTTCTTTATATTGAAAGCACTTTTCATATGAACATTTTAGTTTTTAACTCATAACATTTTAGCAATAATAAATTGGGTTAAATATACATATATTTGTCTTAATTTTGTATTTCAATTGATATGACCTTTACTACCTGTTTTGTCCATAACATTTTTTTTTGTAGTTATTATTTTTGGCTGACTGTAGTTGCATTTTAAGGTTTCAAAATATGCACGTGATTTACTGAATTTGGAGTTCTCTGGTATTTTCTATGGGATTTAGAAGTTGAAGCAAACTTGCAAAAAATTTTCAAGTAAACACATACATTTTTTTTTCTTTGACTTTTGACTTTTGTAATTAATTGGACTTTCAAACTAAATAGAGTCCACATTTAGACCCATTTTTACTTTAGATCTAAAAGAATATATATAGTCTAAATGTGATAAAAAAAAACATGTACCAAAAATTATTTGTTTAGTTTTTCTATATCAGAAATTGTCTTTTCATCTCTTTTCTCTCAAATTTTGAAATTACCTTTCATTTTCTCCTTTCATTCATGTTCTTAGTTCTTCCTCAATGGAAAATTAATTTTGAGTATCAATTCATCAAATCAATATCAGGCAATATGAATTGTGTTTTATATGAATAATTAAATCCATCCAGTTTGTTCTTCTTTCTGATTCCGAATTTGCACTTTGTCATTTTAATTAATGTTTCTAACTTTAAAAGGAATCAATTGAATATAAATTTGATAAATGTATACAAATTAGATTGGATGATAGTTTGGTTTTATTCATATAATTGGTTTAATCGATTAACTCAATCGGTTAATATATAATAGGAATTGTTTGGTTCTTAAATTTATGAATTGACCATTCACCATCTTCTATTTATGTTTTTGTAATCTGTTTCATTTTTCAATGTTTATTTTACATTTTTCAATCCCTAAACCTCCAAACTTATTTTGTATAACCTAAGTTGTAAATTTAAAACTTAAAATCTTTTCAAGAACACATTGAAAATCAAAGACATTGTCCTGAGGTTGGATATAAAGAAATATCTAACAAAAATAATGTAAAATTTCCTATATTCATAGGTAGTTTCAATGTCAATGTATATGTACAATGGGAAAGTAGAGTGAATCAATCTTCTTTTGTATGGACTTTGAGACTTTGACATTGTTAAATTTTCTTCTTTAAAGTTTGAAGGCTATGCCTTATTTTAGTGGAACAAAGTGATTAGTGATATTGAGAAAGTCAAAAGGATGTCAATAGTCACTTGGGATGGTTTTCAAGATTTCTTGAGAAAAAAGGTTTATATCCACACACTTCGAAAATGAATGGATCCTTCAGTTCCAAAGTTTGGAGCAAGGCTAAATGGGAGGAGTATTATAAGAAAATGGAAATTCATGAAAGTTTAGACCCAACCATGATAAGGTTCATGAATAGATTAAACGTGGTGAAAATTATTTCTTAATCATTTACTTCTAAACTAAAAGTAAAAAAGAAATATCATATCATAATTTGTAGAATGCACTAAAGATCCCATGACATAAAATAAATGAATCAAAGTTACAATCAAATTATGACTTTTGAAATATTATTCTCTTAAATAGTAGAAGTAAGCATCTTATCCAACCACTAATTTTTCGGAGGCATTTTGCTTCCATTATTTGGGTTGTCAGAGTCAGATTTGTCCATTTATATTTCATACCTTAGCCAATTTCATCACGTAATCTTACAAGTCTAGTAACTTTGTGGGGAAGAAAGAAGATTGAGTATATAAGACTTCTCCAACTAAAACGGCAACAATCTTCGATAAATCGGTTCACCAACCACAGACAAATCTTAATTATTTATCAATACCAATTGAACCACCATTAATATGCTTGAATGACATATTCATACCAAGAATAAAAGCCTAAACAAATCATAAAATTAGACTATTGGAGAGACTCTTCTGTCTGAATCAGCCTTGTAAAGAGAGAAAGGAAGTAAACAAACAAAAGCCCTCCTCCTAAGACTCCATCAAGCTTCATATCTCTTTTCATCAAAACCAAAAGTGACCAAACCAATCCAACCACCAAAAACACCATTGTCTCCCAGAGATAAGGGTCTCTAGGGATCACAACTGGTTGAGGGTACTCTGACCATGTACAAGTCACAAGAGACAAGCCCAAACCAATGAGGATATTGAAGATGGGCCCAGCATAGCAACCTGATATTGCTACTTGAACACCCTCTGGCCCACCATTTAGAGCCATTGTTAAATTTGTCATCAAATCCCCAATTGAGTTCCCCCAAGCCATAACTGTTAACCCAAGTATAGAAGGACTTATTCCACATATGTACCCTATTGAAACAAGCAACCCCACCAACTCTTGAGCTATTATATAGCTCCATGTCACACTCATCACAAACCCACCTGCAAGCCAAGGAAATAAAAACTTCTTTGGTGGCCCTGACTTTTTGGTTGTGAAAAATGCACCCACACCAAGTATAGTTCCCACCAAAAGTCCAATTCCATAAACAATAAGGTTCTTGCTGATGAAACTCTTTCCATTATAAGTACTCCCCCACATGACACACATGAGAAGTGGACCTAGTATAACCGAAAAAACTGCATACCCCTTTGACCATCTCTCTTCACTCACAACAGGAATTGTCAATCTCCTAGCCAAGTAAAGGGGCATCTCCAGAACATAAAGTGGCACTCGACACATTAAATATCTCATGCAGCAGCAATACTTCTCCACATTCAAACCATTTTCTTCAGCACCATTTTCAACACATTCAATTGGTTCTTTCTTCACGAGAAGAGGCAAATTCAAATCATTGCCGCAACCCAAAATATCATCACCTTCCTTCCATCGGGGACAAGAGACACAAGCAATAACTACATACACAGCATACATCATAGTGAAAACAATTGCTCCAAGAATGTTGATCTTGCCATAGATCAAAATACCAAACAAGGCAAAAAGAACCAAAAGGAGAAAACAAACATCTCTCACAAACGCAGACTTAACAACCTGAACCCCCTTTTGACGTATTGCGATACTCACAGTCCCCACCACAACACATGACACAAAAGAAACACCTCCAAGAACCGTGTTAAAACCAATGCTGCGTGTCCCACTTCCCTGGAAAGAGACAAGGCTAGAGAAAACGTCACAGGCACCATTGCCAAGAGAGAGGAGGGTGACTCCAGCAATTGTAGGGGACAACCTTAGTAATTTGGACAAGCTTTCGAGGGAGGGACAAAAGTATTGAGAAGTTGTATTAACCAATAAATAAAACAGAACTAGGAGCCAAAGAAGCAAAAGGGTGTAACCCAATGAAGGGTAACTCCCAATTTGGCAATAGAAAAGGTATAGATAATCGATATAGCCCTGAGAAGCACAAGGATCGTGGGATTTCAGGTAAAGGCACTTGGCTTTGTGGTCACTGAGGCTGGCTAAGCTCTCACACTCTTGCTCATTGCTGCTACCAAAGGCAGAAACTTTGGTTACCCCCACAACTTCTGGTTCAGGGGTGTGGAAATGAATAATCATAAAAGAACAAATCACAAGGAGGAAAGAGGTGTTCAAGAACACGGTGTATCCCATGCTTTTGGGAACACAAACTGTGATGGACAAGAGGAACACTGATAAAACCCCAGTATCAAGCACAAAACATAAATATGGTGGTGGCTTTGTGATTAAGGAAAGTTATGCATTTGTAAACATGAAGCTAAAGAAGTGAGCAAAATGACACAGAACAACACAAGAGTAAAAGAAGGAATCTGAAGGGGATGGATTTTTATAATCTTTCGTTTTTTCTTTGTGAAGGCAAGACAAAGAAGAATGGGTGAAAATATGGCAAAGAAAAAGACAGGTGGATTTGAATAAAAGCTTTCGGAACATCATCTTATGAGTGAAACAGTGCAACCATATATTAGCAGGAGTTGCTACATATCAGACTACCATAGTTGTATGGAATGATTATGGCAATATAGTAGCCATTTACCTTTTGTCGGAATAATTTGTCAGTAAGCAATTCTAGCTAAATAAATAAAATATTATTTTAATAAAACTCTTTTATTAAGTATAATTGGGAATTTTGCTTAGTTAAGTTGAAACTCTCAAATTCTAACAATATATTATAAAAAGAAAAAAAAAAGAGAGAAACATGGGACACACCAAACTTATGTAAAAAAATTACAAAATAAAATCACAAAAGCTAGAACTCACAAAATATGGAGAGTTGAAATTTATAATAAAAAAAGTTTAAACTAATAATAGATTACATGACATTGTATCACTTGAAGTCTAATTTATTCTTAATTCCATTATCAGTAAGTTTATCTCTACGTTGATTTAGGGTTTAAGGTTTATTTTTACAAAAAATGTGAGTAATCTTAAACTCTTATTACAAGTTTTTAGGCATTTTGTCGAAATATCTCTAATACTATAGAACAATTATAAGAGAGAAAAAAACTTGATATAAAAATCATAATCACACTAAAACCAAACATACTTATATTTAATTGTCTAAGAGAGGTTAACAGCTAAAATAGTTGTCATGATCTCACCATATAAAGATTTTTGAACTGGTAAAAGAAAGTGTAAATGTTTATATACACACTCTAACTACCTCTAAAAATATCATCTCATGTAGTTAAATTAGAACAATTCCGAACAACATCATCAATGTTGACTTTAATCCAACCCATATAAGGCAATTTCCAGATGACTTAGATAGAATAAGTCTCTTTTCTAGGTCTAGTGTTGATGTCAAAGAACTTTACATAAAAAAGCCAATCATATCATTATTCATTGATTTTTTAGAAGCATTAACAACCTGGTGTAACCTTTGATATTGATATTGTGAATGGTCCTATGTATAATTATATTTACTGAAACTTAGAATGATTTGTTATCCTCTAAATCATCTTCAAAGAATAAGTAATAATAGTTAAATGTAGGTGTTTAATAAAAAGATTTTCTGTAAACTTAAAAGAAAGCGATAAAATCATTAGAAAAAAGATAGACACATAAAAAAAATATATTAGATGAAGCTAAGACTGGAAAGAAAAATAATAAGACTAACAAGATTATTGTTATCCCTATAAAAATGACAGCATATCAAAGAATTTGTTGAATCTAGGATTGAATGTTAGATGAAAATGAAATTGTTGCACACAAATATAAGAAAATCTTAGTTAAGACCATCAAAGGTTTTTTTTAATGTCAATTTTAAAACTTACATTACCACCTTTAGCTTTTCTCAAGAGCATATTAATAACTTTAAAAGTGATACAAATATAATATTTAATATGCCTTTCTTTGATAAAACCATTCCAATGGGAGACAGATAATTCTTCTAAGGCAAGCCTATCAGTAGGGACTTTGGATATGATTTTAAATCTGAAATTTCTAACTACGATAGGCCTAAAACCTTTCATATAATCAGTCCCACAAAACTTAAGAACAAAAGAAACAACATTTGCATTCATCAAGATAAAATCCATTTTGAAAACACAATTATTTCACAACATTGCATATATCAATTTTTAAAATATCCCATCAAGCATGGTAAAACGAATCACCAAAGCCTTCAAGACATATAGGACTAGGATAAAAGTTGTTTTCTTAATTTGTTTATAAGGACTTCTATAAAAGCTATTTGATTTTAGTTTTTCTAAAAATTGGAATAGAGATGATATTTAATTTAGAAAATAAAATAAATGCATTTTACGTTTTTAATTTAATATATTCCAAGTATTTAAGAACGAGATTATCCAAATAAAACCACGAATAAATTTTATTTAAATAATGAAATGAATTTATTTTTTCTATAAATATATTTAGATATAATCATACATGAATGAATTTTAATTAAATTATAAAATGAAATTAATTTTAGTTATAAATATATATATATATATATATATATATATATATATATATATATATATTTTAAATTAATGTCTTATCAGTTAGTTTCCTTTTATATTTTCTTAGCTAAATTGGGCATTCTAAAATGAACAATTTACTTTAGAGAACAAATAAGTATAATAACTTCTTAAAGAAAAAAATAATGCAAAGTAATTTATATCACATACAATATATAAATTATTGAAGAAAATTAATTTAGAGTATGTTCTTAGTTGAATTGGATCTTTAAAAATAACTGTTTAAATTTAAATAAATATTTTCGTAATAAATAATTTTGAGAAAAACTATTTATTTAAAAACTTTAATTTAAAATTAACAGATTACACAAGCATATAAAAAATAAATTTATTTACTTTATTAAAAAATAAACATAAACAAAAGGAGTCAATAGTTCATGCCACACATTGAAATTACTTAATTTGCATATTTTTTAGATGAAAAAAATTCTCGAATCCAACTCATAAAAAGTGTGGGAGCATCATCTAGCAACAATCATACCTTTCGTTTTAACTAATTAAAATTACTAAAAGGTTGTCAAAGTTTTATCCAAACAGGCTTACTAGGTCACAAATTATTAAATATTAATTACTATTTCTTACGTTACCATTACAAAAGTTGCTGAAATGTAAACATCAAGATCCCTTCGACTCCTTTGTATCGTGTCGTGTCTTTCACTTCGAATATTAGTTTGCTTCGCATTTGTGACTAAAGACCTATGTACAAGGTTATCTTTTTTTTTATTTTCCATTGTCATGCTTTTCTAAAATTTATAGTAATCAAAGAACTTTTCCAAAAACTAAAACTAAATTACATTAACTATCTAAAATTTCTGAGTACTGCATATAACTCATTTTCTTAATGTTTTCGATAAAAAAAATTATGAAATATTTTTATAATACACAAAAGGGGACTTTTTAAGTTAAAAAAAAAAAAGTCAGAGAAATGTATGTGATTGAAAATTAAAAAAAAAATAGTGTAATATAATTATCAAATAATTTTATTTTCAAAATATGCAGTAAACTAACTGATATAAGATCAATCTTTTAAATAAATCTTAGATTACTTACATCGGATAGGAGTTTTAATAGGTTGTTTTGGATTGGATTTAAAGTACAATGAGTTTTTATCCAATCAAATTTTATTTTATATTTTTTAATATCTTTTTCCAATTCAAACCAAATTGTACTAATCAAGAAGAGTCTGGTCTAGATTAATCAAGTTCCAAAAAATGCTCTGGGTTTTCAGACTTAGTGGCAAAAATTTGCTTGGTCGAGTTGGTCCTTTCAATTATCTAATCTTATTTGATTTGTCTTACCTAACTCGTTAAACTGAGAAGCTAAAGATAAGAAGAGGCAGACTAGCCCACCATCTAATTTTTTTAAATTAAAAATTAAAATAAAAAAATAGTTTAAGAAATCAATACTTTTGTATTATATTATTTGAAGTGTAAATATGAAATAATATTATAATATAAATCAATAACATTTACAAATTAAATCTTAATTATTATTTATAATGGAGTTGTTCTAGGCCCTCAAATTTCTTAGTTAGTCTAGATAGAAGATGTTTTTTTCCTTATCTCCAGTATTTTTCATGTATTTTTCATTTATACTTTTCCTTCAATGTATTTTGATGTGGAATTTAAACAACATCCACATTCCAATAGTTACGGAGAGTGTTAATTTAAGTGAGTTGTGATTTTTTTTTTAACTGTACCCCTAAATTGGGTCCTTCCTTATGTACATACATTTACACAATTCTCCCGTTTTAAGTAGATTACTTTTCGGGCCTATAATTTTATTTTAGGCCTAAAATTTACTCCCAGCATAGGTGAGGCCTTTTAGGCTTCTTTTATTTTAAACTTCCTGTGCTATATGACGTGGGTCACTTTTTGTTGACAGCTGGCACTACCTCATTGGGTCACTAGAACTTTCTTTACAAGTTTCCTATTTCACTAAAACACATTTTCTTCTCGTCATTTCACTTTGCTCATCAACCTTCCAAAGGTTTTAGTTTTCCTTTTTCCTCAAGAGGTTCATTCGTCGTCCTATTAGTTATCCTCCATATTTTGCTTGCTTGTTCGTCATCTTTTCGTTCCCCTTGCAATTGTTTTCTCCTTTGAGGTTTATTAGGGTTTCTCTTTCTTAACCTCCATCAATATGTGGGTGGTTACTCTTCAACGCACTTACACCATGGTCTCGGCCTTATCTCGAAGTAAAGACTCACTAAAAGGGTTAGCCCGAAGTCCCTTTACAAAAGCTTCAATAAACATTTCCTCATTCAGAGGATTTATTTTCACCATAATTTCACAAAATCGGTTGGGAAAGTTCCAGAGCGGCTCTCCTTTGTATATATCAAATAGGTCTATCAACTTTTGGGGGCTTGACCTGATTTGCCGCGAATTATTGAAGGAACAATTGGAAGAAAGTTTGGAACGAGTCTATTGTGCCATTTGGGATTATGCTAAACCATTGTAATGTCATTCTAGTGAGAATGCCTACAAACATCTTGTAGCGAATGACATCAGAACCCCCCGAGATTAGCATTTGGGCTCCGAAACCCTTAAGATGTGTTTCGGGATCCCTTGATCTCGAATAAGGAGTCATCTTTAGAACCATGAAATGTGGTAGCACTTGCTCCACCATGATTTTTTGTGTGAAAGGTTGAGGATCAACATTCACTAGAGGTACCCACGAGGTTCCCGAATTTGGATTGGTAGGTCGTCCTCTCAATATTTGTTGATGCTCTTCATGGGCTTTCTGCAGTTTCTCCATAAGCCTTTAAAGCTTCCTCCATCTGGTGATGTGCCTCCTCAAAACATCTTCTATCAGATGTTATTGCTCAGTGTAGGATTCTTCCCTTTCTCTCTCGGTCTTCCAATCGTTTTCTAAACTATTCGTTACTCAGTCATAGTCTCCAGAATTTGCTGAAGGGTCAATAAATCGTCATTCCCTCCACTGCGTGTAGGTTGCCTGTTGTTTCTCATCTTCGAAGGATTTTCTCACAGAGGTGTTTCGCTCAAGTTTTTTCTCTCAGGTTTTTCTCTCTCAAGATTTTTCTCTCAAAGTAGGAGTAGGAAAAATTTACTTGGGCCACGGAGGGCGCCAATTTGTTCCAACCATTGAGGTTAGTCCAAATATAAAATGTCTTTTCCATATCCCAATACCTTGTATTTATACCTTTCCTTTAATGTATTTTGAAATTAAACAAAACTTAGTTATTATTAATGATTCAATATTAACTCTTAACAATCTAATAGAAATATCACAATTTATAGTTACCGAAAGTGTTACTTTATGTGGACATGATTTTTTAATAATCATGATAATTTTACTTTAATTATAAAATTCACCCCAATATAGACGGGACAAAAGTAATTTAACATGGAAAAATAATAAGTATTTTTATTTATCCACTTAGAGACATTAATTAACTAATAAAATATGTAAAAAATATTTATATAATTAATTAAATATGCCATTAACATATATATATATATATAATTTTA